>Ga0208297_1000420_pt1 | contig 89462 bp, 71 predicted proteins | sample LMS_cellobiose_e_FD_187367 | JGI IMG/M metagenome (GOLD analysis project Ga0208297, IMG submission 187367) | Rumen-fistulated moose microbial communities from Alaska, USA - LMS_cellobiose_enrichment (SPAdes) (version 2) | ecosystem: Host-associated > Mammals > Digestive system > Stomach > Rumen... | reverse complement strand
GCTAGACCCCCGAAAGAGTCCCGCTCGACTTGCATGTGTTAAGCCTGTAGCTAGCGTTCATCCTGAGCCAGGATCAAACTCTTCTTTGTAAATTTTTACCGTATTAGAAGTAAGCCCATAAAAAAAACGTGCCACATGGCACGACAACATCCATGGACTCAACAGTCTGTATCTTTTCTTGCTCAGGTCCGTCTCGTTGCGTCTCGTTTGTTTGACGGTTCGTATTACCCTCGGCCTTAACCAAAAATGGATAAGACCGTCGTACTACTTGTCTGTATGAAATATCCTCAAAGTACCTCTTTTAAATGCCTACCGGCATCTTGTATCCGGAAAGCGGATGCAAAGATACGGTGACTTTCCCAAACAGCCAAATAAAAAATGGATTTTTTTAAAAGATAATTATTTCGCGAGAAACAACATATTAGTAATTACTGTATAACCTTATTACAGAAAATCTGACAAATTGGTATTTGAAGCCGGCAGGACACCTCTCAGCAGATTATTTTATATTTTTGCAATGGAATATGACCAAAGTATCCAATGAAAAAACGAATAAAAATCATATTGACCACATTATCAATAATTACAGTTCTTACAACCCATGCTCAATCTGTAAGGATCAGCGGTCATGTACATGATACCGAAGGGAATGCACTACCATACACAACAGTTCGCCTCAAAGGCCTTGCAATCGGATGCACAACCGACAACAAAGGAAACTTTTCGTTCAACGGAAACGTAGATGGACAAACCTTGGTCATTTCATCTGTTGGATACAAAGATTACTCTATTGAACTATCCGTTCTAACAGAGTTTCCCCTTGACGTGGAACTCAGCACGGAAACTTATAACCTTGATGAAGTGATAATCAAAACAGAAAAAGAACGCTACCGGAACAAAAACAATCCTGCTGTTGAACTCATAGAAGAGATCATAAGACATAAAGAGGAAAGCAATCCCTTCAACAACGAATATGTTTCAAGGAACAGATATGAAACGTACGTAGTGTCTCTTGATGATTTCACGGAAGAGAAGCAGCAGCAAGGCATGTTCAGGAAGTTTCCTTTCCTGAAAGAGTATGTCGATACTTCTCTCGTATCCGGCAAGCCAATACTGAACGTATCCACCCGTGAGTTAGCAGCAACTGACTATTTCCGTTTGAAACCTAAAAGAGAGAAACAGGTTATACACGGCAGAGAGTGGGTTGGCATCGAGGACTTCCTGCCCGACGAAGAAGTTAAGGCTGCTGCAGATGCAACACTTCGGGACATTGATCTCTTCAATGATAAAGTGCTTATTCTCCGGAACGAGTTTATCAGTCCTTTTTCCAATCTGGCCACCCTTTTTTATAAATACTATGTTTTAGATACATTATCTGTCGATGGTGAAGACTGTATAGACCTGGCTTTTTTGCCGCGCAATCCCCAGTCTCTTGGTTTTACCGGACATATCTACATTACAACAGACACTGCACATTTCGTGAAATGGATTCAGATGAACATTCCATATGATATCAATCTGAATTTTATTGAATACATGAACATAGAACAAAAGTTCACCCACGACATCAATCACCCAAGACTGCTTGTCTATGAAAGCATAACAGCCGAACTGAAACTTTATGACTATATCGATGGTATTTACGGACGTAGAGAAGTATCATATTCCGATTACCGTTTTAATGATGAGGTTGACCGTGAACCTTTTTATCACCAGGAACAGATAATAGAACCAGAGGAAGCGCTCCAAAGGAGCGATGAGTTTTGGGAAGAATATCGCAAAACTGACATCAATAAAGGCGGTGGAAAAACAAACGATGTTAAGGAGATGATATCCAGACTTAGAAAAGTACCCATATACTACTGGACTGAACAATTCATCAACCTGCTCTTTTCAGGCTATATTCCTGTCAAGGAAAATAATACACCTTTTTATATTGGTCCCGTAAATACGATGGTCAGCTGGAATGGAATGGAGGGGGTGAGGCTTAAGCTTGGAGGGATGACAACAGCCAAACTCAATCCGCATTTATTCGGAACAGGATACCTCATATATGGCATAAATGACAATCGCTTCAAATATTACGGCAGACTGGAATATTCATTTAAACCTAAAAAAGAACAATGGAACGAATTCCCCATCCATTCCTTGAGATTGCAGTACGAGAATGACATCTACCAGTACGGACAGCAATATATATATACGAACAAGGACAACGCCTTGCTTTCTCTCAAGAGGCTGCCTGATGATATGATAGGATATATAAGAAACTGTGAATTAACCTATACACTTGAGCGCCACAGTGGTCTGTCATTCACAGGTACACTACGCAATCGAGTGAACGAATCTACTGGATTCATTCCAATGCTCTCCAATGATGGATTCGGATCACCTATTAAAGAAATATCACAAAGTGAACTAGAGATAGGCTTGAGATATGCTCCAGGGGAGAAATTCATCCAGCATAAATGGAACAGAAAAAACAAGACTCCAGAACTACCCGTATTCACGCTCAATGGAACATTGGCACGAAAAGGAGTGTTAGGCAGCAACTACTCAATGCTCAAAACTGATCTTTCCTACCGCCAGCGATTAATGGCTGCGCCTTTAGGATATTTTGACGTCATGCTAAAAGCTGGAAAGATTTGGGGACAGGTCCCATATCCCCTTCTATATATACCGAATGCAAACCTTTCGTACACCTACCGGAAAGAAACGTTTGAAACAATGACACCAATGGAATTCTTCATGGACAGCCATATTACATGGGATGTAGTTTGGTACATGAATGGGCTGTTTCTTAACAGAATTCCAGCTATTAACAAAATGAAACTTAGAGAGGTTACTTATTTCCGAGGCATATGGGGCACACTCTCCAGTCAGAACAATCCCGAAAAAGATTCAAGTGGAAATATTTTCCTCTACCCCACCAGGAACCTATCCACAGGTTCAGAGATGAAAACACCCTTCATAGAAGCTGGTGTTGGCATAGAAAATATCTTCAAGATCATGTCTGTCAGCTATTTCCGTCGAATGACATACAAAAACACCCCAGATGTAGATATCCAGGGTGTAAGAATAGCGGTTCATCTTCAGTACTAGAACCTGAAATCTGCACCAGTGTATTGAACCTTAAATCTCTTCTTTTTATTGTTTATTCTAATAATTCTCTCGCGCTGCTTCAATACCTTTTTTTCTTTTTCAGAAAAAAACAGCGAGGAAAGTTGTAAGTTACCGGCCCTCTCCCTAACATAATCCTCAAACTTCTGTTCAAGGAGGGAACGCTCCTCAAGAAACCATCTATTCCTGACAACGGTCTGTTCAATCTTTTGGATATTGGAAATATACATAACCGAATCAACCGGTGAAAATGACAAAGCACAAACATACACATCGGTCCGTCTGGCCTTTTTATCCTGATTATCATTTCTCATTGACTCAACATCCTTTTGAGTTCTGGTCAAACCTTCACCAGGCTGTAGTACAGGACTCTTAGTCCTGTCCGGAGTTTGTGCATAGGAATAAACCGATGCCACCAATGTCAAAAGACAAGCCAACACAAAAACCCTGATCCGCATGGTTTCAACTATCCAAGATATGATTTGAGAAGCTTGCTGCGTGAATTCTGACGCAGACGTCGGATTGCTTTCTCCTTGATTTGACGGACACGTTCACGGGTAAGTCCGAACTTGTCACCAATCTCCTCAAGGGTCATCTCCCTGCAACCGATCCCAAAGAACATTCTTATTATATCCTTTTCACGGTCTGTAAGTGTTGATAACGCTCTGTCTATCTCCTTTGAAAGGGACTCATTTACTAGAGTCCTGTCAGCCATAGGAGAGTCATCATTAACCAAAACATCCAAAAGGCTGTTATCTTCACCATCTACAAATGGTGCATCAACTGAAATATGCCGCCCTGACACCTTTAGGGTATCGGCAATCTTTTCAACAGGAATATCAAGCACCTCTGCCAATTCCTCAGGCGAAGGACGACGCTCATTATCCTGCTCAAATTTTGAAAGTGCCTTGCTTATTTTGTTAAGAGAACCGACCTGGTTAAGAGGCAAACGCACAATACGAGCTTGTTCAGCCAGTGCCTGAAGAATGGATTGACGAATCCACCAAACGGCATAACTAATGAATTTGAAACCTCTGGTTTCATCAAATTTCTCGGCCGCTTTTATAAGGCCGAGATTACCTTCATTAATCAAATCAGGAAGGCTCAAGCCCTGGTTCTGATACTGTTTGGAGACAGATACCACAAAACGCAGATTGGCACGGGTTAATTTCTCGAGAGCAGCTCTATCGCCCTTGCGGATGCGCTGTGCGAGTTCAACCTCTTCCTCAACAGTGATAAGCTCTTCACGACCTATCTCCTGAAGATACTTGTCCAATGATGCGCTTTCACGGTTCGTTATGCTCTTAGTGATTTTTAATTGCCTCATTATTCAGTATATAGTGAATTGTTTACTTCCTGTAATGTCCGCTCAAAACAGTACGGATTCGGGCGAATTGGCTGCAAAGATAGTAATAATAAAATATAGAATCAACTTTTTCAAAACAAATTGATTGGAGCGGACATACCACCCCAACCAATCACCATAGTTTCCACTATTTATCCATCATTACTCAAGGCTCACTGCATAATTTGCCCTACGTCCGGAAGGATAGATTCCAGTTATAAACAACACCTGATCAGGAGATTTTACAGCCTCATTATACGCCTGTTCAATATCATCCTGACTTTTGATCTGGCGGTTGTTAATCTTGAGAATAATGAATCCACGTTGAATACCGTTTTTCCTCAACAGGCCATCCTTCAGTCCATTCACTTGCATACCATAACCAATATTCAGATTACGCCGCAACTGCTCCGAGACCTCACCGAAAGCTGCTCCTAACGCATCAAAGTCTGATTTCTTCACCACATCAGTATTACCTTTGAAATTCTTGAGTTCAACATTTATCTTTCTGGTCTTTTCATCACGGATAATGGTTACTTCAACCTTGTCGCCAGGACTAAACTGAACAATTGTTTCCTGAAGTTCGGTCATGGTTTTTACCTTTTTACCGTTTATAGCAGTAATAATGTCACCTTCCTTTAGACCTGCAGCAAGAGCTCCTCCGCCATCGGTCACTTCACTCACATATACCCCGTCTAGTGTTCCGAAATCCTTATCCTGATTCTCATCAAGCTGACGCATGGAAGAAACGTCACCACCTCTGATACCCAATATAGCGCGTTGTACAGAACCATACTCCTTCAAATCAGCTACCACTTTCTTTACAATCGTAGTAGGAATAGCAAATCCATAACCTGCATATGTTCCTGTAGGTGACTCAAGAGCAGAGTTAATGCCCACCAACTCGCCCCTTACGTTTACAAGCGCTCCACCACTGTTGCCCATGTTGATGGCTGCATCGGTCTGAATGAAAGACTCTATACTCTCATTGCCATCATAAATACCAATCTTTCTTGCCTTGGCGCTGACGACACCGGCAGTCACGCTGGAAGTAAGGTTAAATGGGTTACCTACAGCCAGAACCCATTCCCCTAGCTTGAGCTCATCGGAATTACCCACAGGTATTACAGGAAATTCATCACCGTCTATCTTAATTAACGCGAGATCAGTGTTCTCGTCCTTTCCGATGAGAGTAGCAGCGAAAACACGGCTGTCATTGAGGGTGACCTCTATCTCGTCGGCCTTGTCTATCACATGGTTGTTTGTGACAATATATCCGTCCTTTGACAAGATTACTCCGGAGCCATATCCCACCTGAGGACGACTTTGAATCTGACGCTGACGCGGCTGTCCTCCGAAACCAAAGAAATACTCGAAGACATCAGGCATTTCCTGTATGGTCTGGGTGCGTCCATTCACAGTAGCCTTGATATGAACCACACCATGGACAGTCATTTCGGCCGCCTCAGTAAGATCAACCGGCTGATTCCTCGGAGCTGGCGGCATGGAAATGCTGCTTGCCGACGAGTATGGCACAGGGGATTGAGTGACATATACGTGATCAGTGGATTTACTTTTCTTATTGACAAGATATGTTGTCACACCCGCTGCTCCTGCGCAGCATACTATTAACAGTGCTGAGCATAATACAATTTTAGCTGTCTTTTTCATAATCTATTCTCACCTTTTGGTTAATCACTTGGTTTTAATTTAACATTTTCTCATTCAAATATACACAAGAAAAATGCCAATGTTATATTGAAATACGCATTATTCCCAATAATTAACCTTTCAGGAGGTCATTTAACAAATAATTACCAATCGGTTAATCCTGACTATAGCAAAATATGTCATCAAGTGACAACATGACAACCGGTCCGAGTGTCTTGAGGAAATCCAGATCAATATCCTTTGGATCACCCAGAATGGCATAGACATACTTGCGGTCCTTAATCCATTTCTTATGGAATTCCAACAGGGAATTCATGTCATTGGATGGAAGATCCTCAAAAACCTGTCTGTCGAGAGGTTCACTCAGTCCCATGTAATGTGCAGACAAATAACTGTTCAGCAGCCCCATTCCGGTGATTCTTCTAGTACGCAATGCCGATTCTACTGATTTCTTGGCGATTTCGAATGACTTGTCGGATTGCGGCATATCGTTGATTATCTGATCAAATGCTTCAACTGCAGCCTTGAGTTTGTCATTCTGGGAACCAATCCTGGCATAGAAACTGTACGTGTCATCCTTATATGAAGGACGGTTCATGACAGCACCGGCGCTATAGGCAAGCGCCCTGGCCTCGCGCATCTCCTGAAACACTACAGTATTCATTCCTCCACCGAAATATTCATTGAACAGTTGGAGTCCGGATATATCCCCAATGGAAAACTTCTCGCCACGGTCGGAATACTGGATATAGTTGAACTGACGTGAATCATAAGGGGCAATATATACTACCGGTTCAACAACTATCTGTTTTGCGGTGAACTTTCTGGCAAGAGGTGTCAGTTTGTCAGAAGCCTTGTGATGAACTGACATTATTTTCTTCACCTCACTTTCATCCTGAGGTCCATAATAGAGTATCCTGTGAGTTTTTTTCAGGACATCCTTCACCAGTCCGAGCAAATCTTCCGATGTCACCGACATAAGACGTTCATCAGAAAGAGTTATGGATTTCACGTATTCAGGACCGTAGATAACATAATCCTGGAGCGCCCTCCAGCAACTGTTCTGGTTGGTCTTTGACATCTGACGCGACATCATATAATCGGCTTTCAGGTTTGCAAGAATCTCCTCGTCCGGAATAGCATTGAGAATGAGGTCCTCAACTAAATCAACCATATCACCAAGATTCTCGCTCAAACCACTTACTGAATATGTAAGGATGTTGTCACCAACGGAGAAACTGTGGCTTCCGGCTATCTTGTATTCTGCCAGACCTATCTCCTCAACAGTACGTGTCGGAGTACCAAGATAATCAAGATATGAGAAAGCCATATCAAGTGCCGGATTATAGCTGTTACCCATGTCAAACTGGAATTGGACGGTCGCTATGTCGTTACGGGTGTTCCTGTTGTACAGCAATTGTATCCCGGATCTGATATCCGATACCGAGATATCCTTGTCAAAGTTGACGAAGGAGGGCTCAATGGGTTTGACCTGAACCTCTGATATTTCCTGCAGGAACTGACTCTGCATGTCACGGTTGGTAGCAATCGGGGTGATTTCAGGAGCTACGATCTTGTTGTTTCTGGGGTTCTCTCCAAGATGTTTGTATGCCACCACGTATGACTTGTCACTCAAGTACTTACCAGCCCATGCCATAACATCAGCCTTGGTAACTTTTTCAAGACGGTCAAGCAGCGTTATTTCATCAGCCCAGTCCGTCTGGTTTATGAACGAGTTGACATATTGCATGGCACGACTGCGATTTGACTCAAGGGAGCGCATCCTTGATAGCTTGAAATTGGCTACGGCAGCCTTAATCAGCTCCTCGTCAAAATCGCCAGCCCTTAGCTTAGCTATTTCCTGAAGGCCAAGCTCCTTAACCTCCTCAAGAGTCTGTCCATCCTTGGGATACCCGATAAAGAGGAAATCGTTGTAGTCTGTCCTGTCATATAACTGGACACCTGCCGCAAGAACCTTCTGCTGCTGCATTAAGTCAATATCAAGGAGACCGCACTTCCCGTTATTCAGGATAGATATCACTATACTCTGGATGTCCCGGTCAAGGGAATTCTCCTTCTCACCAGGGCAGCGCCAACCCATGAGTACAAATTCCGATTCCGTTCCATACACGTGTCTGACTACAGGTTCTGTAATGGGATCTTCCTGTTTATAAGTGAAAACCGGAACATCAGGATTAGGTTCCCAGGAACCGAAATATTTCTCGATTGTCTTGACGAAACTGTCAGGATTGAAGTCACCGGACACGCAGATAGCCATATTATTTGGAACATACATAAGTTCCTTCTGCCTCTTGATTGCAGTGATTGATGGGTTCTTCAGATGTTCCTGAGTACCGATCACCTGCTGAAGCCCATAAGGATGATTCTTATAAAGGACTGAATCGATGGCGTATATGGCGTTCTCGGTATCATCATTCAGATACTTGTTGTACTCTTCGTAGACCGCTTCCAGTTCGGTATGGAACCCACGGATTACCATATTCCGGAAACGGTCGGCCTGGATTCTGGCCCAACTGTCAATCTGATTTGACGGAATGTCTTCAGTGTAGCAGGTTACATCAGTTGATGTGAAAGCATTGGTTCCCTGGGCGCCTATCACAGCCATCAGCTTGTCATACTCATTAGGAATGGATATGAGCGAAGCTGCATAACTGAGGGAGTCTATCTGACGGTATATTGCTTTCCGCTCCTCGGGATCATTCCTGGTACGATAGACATTGTATAGATTCTCAATCTGATCAAGCAGAGATTTCTCGGCTGCATAATTCGAAGTTCCGAAACTCTCGGACCCCTTGAACATGATATGCTCCAGATAGTGGGCCAGACCGGTGTTGTCGACAGGGTCGTTCTTTCCTCCGTTCCTGACAGCTATCAGGGTTTGGAGACGTGGCTCTTCCCTATTGACTGTCATATAGACTTTCAAACCATTCTTAAGGGTATAGATTTTCGTGTTCATTGGGTCGCCCTTGAATGTCTCATACTTTCCGGAACACGAAACAATACCGGCTATCATCACGATGGCCATCAAGCGATTGCTAATTTTTTTCATCTTCTAAATCAAATAGTGAATAGGTTAATCTTCAGGCAGGAACATTGGGTCCCAGGAGGGAAGCATGACAGGTTTCTTCTTGAGGAGGTCCAGAACATCGGCCGGAACATATTTCTTCTCCAATACAAGACGGAACATATACTCATTGAACCACTCGTCAGTCATTATCAGGTTTCCCTTGTATCCGGAAGAGGCGCCCCAACTGTTCTCAACCATCCATTTCTTAGGCGCGCCGTTGTCATCAAGATCCACAGCTATCAGAGTCATGGCATGTGAAGATGCGCTGGCATACGTCTGGATACGCTGTTTCTTGTCCATGGAAAAGTCTGTCCCGAAAAGCGAACTGTAATCCATATTGGCAAGATCAAGGGTACCCTTGGAAGAATCCAGGAACTTGCGGACATCGCACGAGAAATACATTGCGGTATTATCCTTGATTGAAGCTATGGCCATCTCTTTGATACGTTCTATAGGCAAATTCACGTATATCCAGTTGTCACCGTCATATACATGGCGGTCATACTCTATCTCATATGTTTTGTAATATTCCCTTGTCGGGTCGTTCATTACCATCACGTAATTGTTTTCCAGATCCGCTCCCACGAACTCACCATAGAACTCCTTGGGAGTATATCTCTTGCAGCTGACGAACCTGCCATTGCTGTCGTATCTGGTCCATTCAAAATCCGTAGGGGGTATGCCAAGGCATCTGACAAGTATGGAATATATGTCCGTCAGCATCTCTTCCTTGCGTGCAGATGCATCGGAAGGCTTTATTTCCCTGAGTTCAAGACCATACTGACGCAGTTTGTTGGAAAGAACAGAGCGCATCTCGCTGGTGCTGTTGCTCTGGTAAGTCTCAGGCATGACATCCTTAGGAACTACTCCATATTTCATGATAAGGTTTGAGACACCTGTAAACTGTCCACCGTCACCTATGGGGTTTTTGAAGAGCCAGTCAACTTTTCTGTCTTCGAAATTCAGGTTACGAGTATCAATGATGGCCTGCAGGAAAAGGTTGGATTTCTCCAACAGATCATAGAATGAGATATAGTTCTGACTGAACTCAAACTCGCCGAGGTCATATTTCTGTATCATGCGGGCTCTGAGTACGTTCAACCCCGTAAAGAGCCAACAACGTCCTGAAGAGCGCTGGTCAGTAATACCTTTTGTAGGGACACGGTCGGAAAAATGCGTGTCTATCATTGAGGCGTTGTCTGAATTGACGGCGAGCAAGGCAATAGACTGGCCTGCCAGAGCATTGCGGACAGCCTTTTCAGACGGAGTCTCCTTATAGCCCTCACGGATCCGGGACAACATGGATTCGCTGATTCCCCCATCCCTGTTCTGTGAACACATGACGGAACATACAGCCGATATTGAAATAAGAGCAATAAAAAATCTTAATATTTTCATATAATTAAAGTTATTTATTCCAGAGACAAAATTAGTGCATGCGTCGGAATTGGCAAAAAAGAATTGCATTATCTTTGCAATCCCGAAGCTGACCGGTCTGTCGCTGTCCCGAAGGGCCAGAGGAAAGTCCGGGCAACACAGAGCATTCCACTTCCTAACGGGAAGCAGTCGGCAACGGCTGAGCAGCGCAGAAGAAAACAACCGCCGTCCTGTACGGTAAGGGTGAGAAGGTGGGGTAAGAGCCCACCAGACCTGTGGTGACACATGTGCTGTGCGCCTTGGAAGTTGCAAGTTCATGTAAACCGGCGTCAGAGGGCTGCTCGCCTGAGCCGGAGGGTAGAACGCGCGTGACCGATGTCACGGAGCCTGCCGGTGACGGCGGGTCAAGATTAATGACAGACAATGAGAGCTTGTACCTCATTACAGAACCCGGCTTACAGGTCAGCTTTTTTTTATTAAACTGCCAACAGACTTATATATGAAAAGAATCAGATGTCTCAAATGCAATCATTACAACACATTCGACGAGACCATCTACAGAAACGGGCAATCTCTTGTTTTCGAATGTGCGAATTGCCGTCGTCAGTTCAAGGTGAAAATAGGAGTCAATGCACTGACATCCACTCGCAAAGATGCCGCTCAGTCAAAAGAGATCCAGGACTTGGGCTTCGGCTCAATTGAGGTGATAGAGAATGTCTTCGCCTATCGGCAGTTTTTCGCTTTAAATGAAGGCGATAATGTCATAGGCCGTTATAATCCGGGCGATGACATTACCATTCCGATCGATACGACTGACCGCAGTATGGACCGCCGCCACTGCGTAATCAACGTAAATAAGGAGCCGTCGGGAAAAATATCATACACACTTCGAGACTATCCAAGTCTGACAGGCACTTTTCTGTCCAACCGGATTCTCGGGGACAGGGAACGTGCAAGAATTGAGGATGGGGCAATCATCACAATAGGTGCCACCACCTTGATCCTCATCGGACACTAAAACCGGGATTGGTCAGCTTTTCGGCTGGTCCGGTTCAAGGATGCATACCTTATAGGAGAATGTTTCATTAGGGTTGGCGTAGTTCTTGAAATCCTCCCACTCTATTATCAAGGTAAGATTTCCTTTCTCCACATCATAACGCAGGTTCTGCATCAGGATACGACTGTTCTCGTTTATTACAGGATAGACATACGGGAGGATATTGTCACGCCCGTCAGAATCGACCAAATACACCAGAACCGCGCCTTTTTCAAGAACATTTTCATTAATTTCAGGAAAAGAGAATGATTGATAGACGTAAAAACCCGGCTTTCCTTCCACTCCCTCGGTCTGCCATTTTGTTCCCGGTGCTTCAATATAGTCAGTGAACATCTGCACTCCGGGACGTACGACTTCATATGTATCGTAATAGTTGTTGTAGGTGGGATAGGAATCTCCACATCCGCACAGCATCATGGCGGTGCAGACAACGACGTATAACTTAATCTTTCTCATAGCAGTATTTTTAAATTGTTTAAGACCTTTTCCGGCGCATTACCGTTCCGGTTTACCTTAATGACATCAAAAAATGGAAAAAGTTAAAAAAGAGGGCCGGTAAATTTCGGCCCTCTTTATCATCTTTCATCAAGCCCCTGCAAAGCAGTACTTGATTTCCTGTTTCTGGATACGCGGATATTTAGGGGCATGGAAATCTTGTACCTTACCGGAGTACCGTTCTTGGTGGCAGGAATCCAACGGGGCATAGCTTTCAGAAGTCTCAGAACCTCTTCATCAATCGAATAGTCAAGCCCCTTCAATATATTTACATATGAGACATCACCAGACTTTTCAATAGTAAACTCAACTTCCATCTTTCCGCTTACAGTTCGTTTAGCGGCATCGTCAGGATAGACGAAATTGTCATCAATATACTTTCTCATAGCAGCCATTCCTCCCCGGAATTCCGGCTGGGTTATGATTATTTCACCGTTCTCGGGCGACACCACCTTAATGGTATCTATTGCCTTAGATTCACTCATGGTCAAGGAAAGGAACATCAATCCTGTAAAAACAATCATCCTTTTAAAAAGCAAAGTCTTCATAATTATCATTTGTTTCGTTTGCAAAGATAGGGCAAAAAACAGCATCATAAACATCTGGTTGCATTTGCTCTATACTTTTTTATAATTATTTTATCCAGTTGTTAAGTCCTGTTGTCAGCTTTAACAACTTTTTGACAATCGGCAATCCTAGAAACAGGATTACGCTGCAAAGTTCGTCTCCATTCCTACGCAAAACAAGAGAAAAGCGTTGCAAAACCGTTGCAAATTGTGTTTCCCTAAAAAGGACACTTTTTAATTTAACCGGATGTTTACCACTCTACCCATAGTCCAGCCATAGTCTACCCATAGTCTACCCATAGTCTAGCCATAGTCTAGCCATACCCCCGAGTATGCCCGGAAGCAGCCTGGAAGCAGAGTGACCGCTGCCTGAAAGACACTAGCATCGCTTTTCCAAAAGCGTCACGACCTCCACATGTTGGGTGTGCGGAAACATATCAATGGGCTGAACAGCCACAACACGGTATTCGCAGTCAAGCAAAGCCACGTCACGGGCCTGTGTTGCAGGATTGCAGCTTACATAGACAATCCTTTCCGGTGCAGCTGACAGAATGACATCGACCACATCCTTGTGCATCCCGGCTCTGGGAGGATCGGTGATTATGACATTGGGAGTTCCGTGTTCTGCCATGAAATCTGCATTCAACACATCCTTCATGTCACCGGCATAGAACTCAACATTCCTTATGTCATTTAGTTCTGCATTCACCTTAGCATCCTCAATCGCTTCCGGGACATACTCTATCCCTATCACCTTACCCACCCTTGACGCGATGAAAAGGGCTATGGTCCCTGTACCGGTATAAAGGTCATAGACCACATCGTCCCTGTCAAGCCTGGCAAAATCGCGGACCACGGAATATAAATTATACGCCTGACGGCTGTTGGTCTGGAAAAACGACTTGGGGCCTATCTTAAATCGCAGGTTTTCCATGGTTTCATATATAAATTCTTCTCCCCTGAACACGTTAACATCAAGGTCACCAAAGGTGTCATTGCACTTATTGTTGATCACGAACAACAGTGAGGTAATCTCCGGAAAACTGTCGGAAAGGTGTTGCATCAGTCCCATGAATTGCTCATTCTCGGCCGAAGTCACTATTTTGGCCTGCACAAGGACCATTATCTGACCTGTTGTTACCACCCTGACCATCATGTCACGCAACACTCCCTCTTGGGAGCGCAGATTGATAAAAGGTATCTCATGTTCCACAGCATATTTATACGCTGAATTGCGAATACGGTCAGAAATCACGTCCTGAAGCCAACATTCCCTGATGTGAAGAACCTTGTCAAAAGCCCCCGGAATGTGAAAGCCAAGACCAGGTTGTTTACGCCGGGCATTGTCCCCGGATTCATCAAGTTTGGACAATTCATCCTGTGTTAGCCAGCGCATATTGCTAAACGAATACTCCAACTTGTTCCTGTAGCGGGCAGTATCTTCAGAGCCCAAAATAGGCAAGATTTCGGGTAACTCCACCTTTGCAATCCGGGTAAGGTGGTCAAACACCTGTTTCTGCTTATAGCGTAACTGTTCCTTATACGGAAGATTCTGCCATTTGCAACCGCCGCAAACTCCGAAATGACGACAGAAAGGCACTGCACGGACATCGGATAATCTGCGAATATTTACAGCCACAGCCTCGGCATAACTGTGCTTTCTCTTCAGGATCTTGAGGTCAACCACATCACCCGGAACCACAAACGGCACAAATATTACCAAATCGTTGATTCTTGCAATTGATTTGCCTTCGGCCGCGACATCGGTAATAGTCACATTCTCTACTATAGGTTGTTCTCGCTTTTTTTTGGACATACATATACTGTTTCGGGGCGCAAAGGTAGTTATTTAGATGAAAGAATTTCTATGAAAACAAGATGATTTATGGATTGTCTTTAAGTTATGCTTGAATGCTTGAATATATGTTGCGCCACGGAGTAAAGATGTATTCTATTCTCATCACTCAGCTTACACAATATTTGCCCTCTGATTCTGTCGTTCCTGAGGAAATAATAGTGGTCAGTTCTGACTTAGGAACAATTAAAACAGATGAAAAAAGAGACCGTAAGAAATTTATGGAAGCAAGTTTAAACAGATTCTAATAATAATGAGTACCTTTGCACCCGCAAAAAAGAGACATAAGACAGAAATAGCTTCATCCGACATAAATAACATAATATATCCAAATTTATGAGCGAAAAAAGAGTTTACAAGTTCGGAAACGGACAAGCTGAGGGAAATGCCCAAATGCGCAATCTGCTTGGTGGCAAAGGTGCCAACCTGGCTGAGATGAATTTGCTTGGTGTTCCAGTGCCCCCTGGTTTCACCATCACCACCGATGTTTGCAACGAATACTACGAGATCGGCCGCGACAAGGTTGTTGCCATTCTTAAAAATGATGTTGAGGACGCTATCCGCCACATCGAAAAACTTATGAATTCAAAGTTCGGTGATGTGGAGAATCCTCTGCTGGTTTCTGTACGTTCAGGTGCCCGCGCCTCTATGCCGGGTATGATGGATACCATTCTGAACCTGGGACTCAACGACGAGGTTGTTGAGGGCCTGTCACGCAAGACCAACAACCCTCACTTTGCTTGGGACAGCTACCGTCGCTTTGTACAGATGTACGGTGACGTGGTTCTGGGCATGAAGCCTCTGAACAAGACCGATGTAGATCCTTTCGAAGCCATAATTGAGAAGGTTAAGGAGGAGAGCGGCGTGGTTCTGGACAAGGACCTAAGCGTTGACGACCTGAAGAAACTTGTGAAGCTGTTCAAGGCTGCCGTCAAGGAGCGTACAGGACATGACTTCCCCACAAACGCTATGGATCAGCTCTGGGGTGCTATCTGCGCCGTATTCGGTTCATGGAACAACGAGCGTGCCATCCTGTACCGCAAGATGGAGGGAATACCCGATGAGTGGGGTACCGCCGTATCAGTCATGGCTATGGTATTCGGTAACATGGGTGATACATCGGCCACTGGCGTATGCTTCAGCCGTGACGCCGCTACCGGTGAAAACCTGTTCAACGGTGAATATCTGGTTAACGCCCAGGGTGAGGATGTCGTTGCAGGCATCCGTACTCCGCAGCAAATCACCATCGAGGGTTCAAAGCGATGGGCTGCCCTGGCTGGCGTATCAGAGGAGGAGCGCAAGGCCAAGTATCCTTCAATGGAAGAGGCAATGCCTGAGATCTACAAGGAGCTAGATGCACTGCAGACCAAGCTTGAGAACCACTACCACGATATGCAGGATATGGAGTTCACCGTTCAAGAGGGCAAGCTTTGGTTCCTCCAGACACGTAACGGCAAGCGTACAGGTACCGCTATGGTAAAGATTGCCATGGACCTGATGCATGAGGGACTGATTGACGAGAAGACCGCCCTTGAGCGTTGCGAGCCCCAGAAACTCGACGAACTACTCCACCCCGTATTCGACAAGAACGCACTTAAGAAGGCTAAGGTCCTGACAACCGGTCTGCCCGCTTCACCGGGTGCTGCCTGCGGTCAGATTGTATTCAGTGCCGACGATGCTGAGGCTTGGCACAAGAACGGTCACAAGGTTATCATGGTACGTATTGAAACCTCTCCTGAGGATCTGGCCGGTATGGCTGCTGCCGAGGGTATCCTGACATGCCGTGGTGGTATGACCAGCCATGCTGCAGTTGTGGCCCGTGGTATGGGTAAGTGCTGCGTATCAGGTGCAGGTGCCCTTAACGTTGATTATGTCAAGAAGACTGTCAAGATTGAGGACGTAATTCTGAAGGAAGGTGACTATATTTCAATCAACGGATCTACCGGTCAGGTATTCCAAGGTGAGATTGAGACCAAGGCTGCCGAGATTAGTGGTGATTTTGCCGAACTCATGGACTTGTGCAACAAATACACACGTCTGGTTGTACGTACCAACGCCGACACTCCTCACGACGCTCAGGTGGCTCGCACATTCGGTGCCGTTGGTATCGGTCTCTGCCGTACCGAGCACATGTTCTTTGAGGGAGAGAAGATCAAAGCTATGCGTGAGATGATCCTGGCCGATAACAAGGAAGGACGCGAGAAGGCTCTTGAGAAACTGCTCCCCTACCAGACCAAGGACTTCTATGGAATACTTAAGGCTATGGACGGACTGCCCGTCAACATCCGCCTGCTTGATCCCCCACTCCATGAGTTCGTTCCTCATGACAGAAAGGGACAGCAGGAAATGGCTGATGCCATGGGTGTAACCCTTGAACAGATCAAGGCTCGCGTTGAGTCATTGTCTGAGAATAACCCGATGCTGGGTCACCGCGGTTGCCGTCTGGGTAACACCTATCCTGAAATCACCGAAATGCAGACCAAGGCTATTATAGGCGCTGCCATCCAGCTTCGCAAGGAAGGCCTGAACCCACAACCTGAAATCATGGTTCCGTTGGTAGGTAAGCACTACGAGTTTGAGCAGCAGGAGGAAATAATCCGCGCTACAGCAGCCAAGCTGTTTGAGGAGGAAGGTGTTGAGCCGTTCGAGTTCAAGGTTGGTACAATGATCGAGATTCCGCGTGCAGCCCTTACCGCTGATGCAGTTGCCGCCCGTGCCGAGTATTTCTCATTCGGTACAAATGACCTTACTCAGATGACATTCGGTTACTCACGTGACGATATCGCCACATTCCTGCCAGTTTATCTGGAGAAGAAGATACTTAAGGTTGACCCGTTCCAGGTTCTTGACCAGAAGGGTGTTGGTCAGCTCATCAAGATGGCTGTTGACAAGGGTCGTTCAGTTCGTCCTGACCTCAAGTGCGGTATTTGCGGCGAGCATGGCGGCGAGCCTTCATCAGTAAAGTTCTGCGACAAGGTCGGTCTGAACTACGTGAGTTGCTCACCGTTCCGCGTGCCTATCGCACGTCTGGCTGCCGCGCAGGGTGCCATTGAAAATTGCTAGCTTTTTATAATGCGCTCAACCTTTTATTGACGGGAATTAGCCATTATTTAGTATGATAATAACCGCAAAATTCTAAAAAGGAGGCATATTAAAAATTAAGGTGGAAAACCTAACGGTTTTCCACCTTAATTTTATAATAATAAATGGAATCACCAATCTGGCAACATTTACCTACAGAAATTATAAAACCAGTAGTATGTCTGACTATATTTTAAATAGGTGCTGTTGGCAAGAGCTTGGGGAGACTCTTTTTTTTGCTGGCTAATGACATCATTGAAATTCTCGTAGTTCTTTTGTTCAGCCTCATATTCTTCAGGAAAATGTACTGCTGCCTCATTATTTCCGCTCATTACAAGTAACTGCATATAATACATTGGCATTTTCTTTTCAAGAATTAAAGGAGCTATTAATGAGTCAGCCCTTTGTATATCCATTTCCAACATGGCCAACGCAATCTGAATTGAACAATCGTCATATATTGAATCATGACTCAGCACGGTCAGACTATCTATCAGTTTATCAACATCAGATATTGGATACAAAAAAAGATGTTCTCCCACCCCTGTTCCCGGTTGGGCTGTATCCATACCAAGCATTGCCTTCACTCTGAGCAAAGTGATAGAGGAATCTGTTTCCTCTTCCTCTGCACCAACATCAAGCACTTTTTCATATTCACCCTTTGAAAGCAGAGCCTCAATCCTTAAACGGCGATGAAGATTTTCATCTGTATTGCCCATTACGACTGTGATACAAATAAGGAAGAATAATATCATGAGATTAGAAGCAATCATTTTCGGAATGCTATAGGTTACATGACGTTTAAAAAAGGATACGATTTTCGGAACAACAAGAATGAAGATAAGGAATGACATGCCTATTATCCATCTGGAATAAGGTAAAGAAAAGACACAATCCCCATCAAATCCTGCTAAACAGCCTAACAGAAATGAGGATATGGCATAATTGCAGGCATACTGTCCGTTCTTATATTTAAAAAGGGATCTGGAGATAGGCACAGCAGATAAAACAAAACATATCAGCAATACAGAAATATATAGAAAGCCGAATGAGCCAATACTCGCTCTTGAATTTGATAAAGTACGGATTGTGTACACCATTAAGTCCCTTTGAATGGAAAGCCAGCAAAGAGTGAAGGTTAGGAATATGACAAAACACATAAACCTAACACCTATGGTATCCCTATCCTTTCTCATCGGTAATATCCTTTTTTAGTACCAATGCTGTCCTTGAAGGCAAATAAAGTTTCAACCAGCCTTTCTGCTGTTCGCAGTATAAAGGATCAAAAAGGGTAAAATGCTCGCATGAGTCATCTATTCGGCCATAACCACCAAATACTATGCCATCGCTGTCAAGAATAACAGAATATTTTCCTGCCGGAACCAAGAATCCATAATCCTGGAACGATCTGACCGGATTAAAGTTAAACACGAAAACGAGATCGTCACGCCCGAAAGCCAACACCTGATCGGAATCATTATGCCAATATTCCACAACCGGGCTCTCCTGGAAATTCCTAAACGAGCCAATAATCCCTGTCATGGCCTTGTCAAAAGAGCCTAACCACCCATATGCAAGATCTGAATTATCTATGAGACTCCATTGCCGACGGGCATATTTATAACTCCATCCGTTTCCTTCGCGTGGGAAGTCAATCCATTCCGGATGACCGAACTCGTTACCCATAAAATTAAGATATCCTCCGTTTATAGTAGATGCAGTAACAAGCCTTATCATTTTATGGAGAGCAATACCTCTGGCTGTAGCATCATTTCCTCCCTTTTTGGTAAAATGCCAGTACATATCGGCATCAACGAGTCTGAATATAACAGTCTTATCGCCAACGAGTGCCTGATCATGACTCTCCACATAGGATATAGTCTTTTCATCAGACCTACGGTTTGTCAACTCCCAAAAAATACCGGCCATTGACCAATCCTCGTCTTTTCTTTCCTTAATAGTCTTTATCCAAAAATCAGGAATATTCATGGCCATACGGTAATCGAATCCATAACCTCCATCTTCAAAAGGCAAAGCAAGTCCTGGCATCCCACTAACCTCCTCGGCAATCGTTATGGCATTCGGTCTGAACTCATGTATCATTTTGTTTGAAAGTGTGAGGTAAGCAATAGCCTCATCGTCTTGATGACCGTTGTAATAATCATCATAGTTACAAAATGCCTCCCCCAACCCATGACTGTAATAAAGCATGGATGTAACCCCGTCAAAACGGAATCCGTCAAAATGAAACTTTTCCAGCCAATAACGGCAGTTGGACAGAAGGAAATGCAGCACTTGATCTTTTCCGTAATCAAAGCATAGTGAGCCCCAAGCCGAATGCTCATGTCTTTCCCCTGGCAAGAAATATTGATTTGTATCGCCTGCAAGGTTTCCCAACCCTTCATTTTCATTCTTGACAGAATGAGAATGAACGAGATCCATTATTACAGAAATACCCATGCCATGAGCTGTGTCAATCAGTTCCTTCAATTCCTCCGGAGTTCCGAAACGGGATGAAGGAGCAAAAAAACTTGAAACATGGTATCCGAAACTACCATAATATGGATGTTCCTGTATAGCCATAATCTGTATACAGTTATATCCGGCATCCTTGACACGAGGAAGCACTTTATCCATGAATTCTAAATAAGTCCCTACCTCCTCCTTCTCCTGAGCCATTCCGATATGACACTCGTATATAAGCAGAGGATCTTTTCTGGGTGTAAAATTATCGACTGTAAACTTGTATGGTTTGTCAGGATTCCAAACCTGTGCCGAAAAGATGTGTGTGGAACTGTCTTGAACAACTCTCTGACACCAGGCAGGAATGCGATCCCCCTCACCTCCGTTCCACTTCACACGCATCTTATAATGTTGACCATGTTTAATGCTTCTATAAGGGACTCTAACCTCCCAATCACCATTGTCATTCAAACGGCGTAGGCTGAACTTCTCTTGTTCCTTCCATTCATTAAAATCACCTATAAGATAGATATCCTGCGCATTAGGAGCCCATTCCCGAAACACCCACTCATCCCCTTCGTGGTGTAACCCATAATAGTTGTAACCTTGAGAGAAATCAGGAAGAGTACATTCTCCACCTGTAAGTCTCTTCTCACGCCAAATGGCATATTCATGTCGTCCATTGATGGCATCCTTATAAGGAGTAAGCCAAGGATCATTTTCGATAATCTTTAACATGACTTGCGTATTTTGATTACCAATTTGGTTATACCTTTTTCAGTGATAGCAGGAGCATGGCCTTCTCCAGGAAAAAAAACAGTGAACATTCCTTGCTTTACATTAATATATGTATCGCACAAACCAGGATAAAAAGCCACATCCTTATCATAAGAATATGGAACGGATGCTTCAGCGAGGAAAGAACCGGAGACAAACCCCATCTCCTCATCTCCGGATAAAGGAATCTGGATATCAATATATTCCCTATGAACTTCAATAGGAACTTCAGAACGGCTTTGAGCCTTTTGGCAGTTCACATTCACAAACAAGTCATCACCTTGAAGCATTATCCTTCCCGGCGCAAGGTCTGAGAGGTTAGTCTCTTTCAGAAATTTCATCACCTGTGTCATAAAAGGGCTTATACTCTCATATCTTCCTATTTTGTCAACAGTGTCAAGTATCATGTCTTTTCAGTAAACAATTGTTCTTATTTTTTTGCCGGATCTGTCACGTACAGTGAATTCGCCTGTCCTCATACCCTCCTTGAACATTCCCTCTATCCGGGTGCCGTCATCCTCTTCAATAAGTCCCTTTCCATCAACTGCACCATTAGTAAAACCACCTTTATACTTTGTTCCATCATTCAGGTGCATTGAACCTTCACCCCAGGGATTGTCGCCCTGCCATTCTCCGTAATAGCTGTCTCCATTGGCCCAAATCATCTGTCCTGTTCCGTGTCTGCGATTCTCTTTCCAGTCACCTTCATATTTGGAGCCATCAGCCCAGAAGAAAGTTCCCTTTCCGTCAGCCAGACCATTCCTAAGACTGCCCTGGTACCGGTCTCCATTAGCAAAAGTAAACAGTCCGTTTCCAGTTATTTTTCCATCCTTGAATTCACCCTTATAGTAATCACCATTGACAAAACGACACTCTCCACTACCGTTCTCCCTATTCTGTTTCCAACTTCCTTTGTATGTATAGTCTTTACCGATGAATTCCCCTATTCCTTCGCGCATTCCGCCAACCCACGAACCGCGATATATTGAACTGTCTGCCCACATCATCACACCTGTCCCGTTTCTTCTGTTATCCGTCCATTCTCCCGAGTAGTAGGAACCATCTTTCCATATATAGACGCCCTTTCCGGTACGGTTACCATCTACCCATTCGCCCTTATAAACATCACCGCATAAATACCGGAGTTCGCCCTCACCATTCTGTTTGTCATCATGCCAATAGCCCGAATAAACATTTCCGTCTGCATATTTATGTGTTCCGATGCCTTCACGCAAGCCTTTAACATAATCACCTTCGTATTTGTCTCCGTTCACAAACTCGGTATATCCTGTCCCAAAAGGCTTGCCAAATCTCTTCTGCCCGGTATAGACAGACCCGTCATTAAAAGTATAAGTCAAACGTCTGTCAATCCTGACACTGTCTGGTTTTGCCGCATAATTCTCCGCACAAAAAAACAAGAGACTCAATGAGACAACCAATATTCGGATATTATTTTTCCAGGCATTCATAAACTGTTTTGTTTGAGGAACAACTCTGCAGCTGCAAGATCATCGGGCGAATCTATGCCTATGGTTTCTACATTGGTCACTCCGACCTTAATCTTATATCCGGCGGAAAGCCAGCGTAACTGTTCAAGACTCTCCGCCTTTTCTATTGATGATTGTGGCAGAGTGGTAATCTTTTCAAGAACATGAGACCTGAAGGCATACAGCCCGATATGCTTGTAATATATATGCCTTGATGCCCAATCCTGTTCTGGGATTCCTCTCATATACGGTATGACACTCCTACTGAAATAAAGAGCATGCATATCATCATCAATAACCACTTTAGGGGAATTTGGATTAGCCAGTCTCTCGAAAGGAGTATCAGGCGGGAAAGGTTTTACAAGAGTTGCTATATCGGTCGATTTGTCATCAAACAACCCACGCAGAGTAATAAGTTGTGACGGCTGGATAAACGGTTCATCGCCCTGAATATTTACCACCACTCCGGCGTCTATTCCACACTTTCTGAAAGCCTCACAGCAACGGTCTGTACCACTCTTGTGATCTTCCCGTGTCATAATAGCACAAAATCCCTCCGCTACAACAGTTTCAGCTATACGTTCGTCATCGGTTGCCACGAAGACATGGTCAAAAACTTTCAATGCCTGTTCACAAACATGTATAACTACCGGTTTATTTCCAAGTATCGCTAACGGTTTTCCCGGAAAACGGGTCGAAGCGTATCTGGCTGGTATTATTGCAACGTACTCCATCAGAAAGATTCCATTTTAGTATAGTTTTCAACAGGCTCTGAACTACTGTCTGTATAACCGGTACAAGGATCAAAGCCTTCTGGTAAATCGAAACGTACACTGGGAGAATAACCCAGATTCAAAGAATCGGCATAAACTTTCTCCATGAACATACCCCATATAGGAAGTGCTGCATGTGCGCCCTGCCCATGGTCCATATCGTCAAAATGAATGTCGCGATCCTCACCCCCGACCCAACAACCTGCCACCAACTCGGGAGTATAGCCCATAAACCAGGCGTCGGAATGATTGTCGGTTGTTCCGGTTTTGCCTCCACAGTCAACTTTGCTTATAACCGGATAGGCTCTTGTACCACGTAACCTTAAGGCTGTTCCCTCATTGACAACAGCACGCATCATGTCTATCATCTTGTAAGATGTCTCCTCACTGATTACTTCGTTGCTTCTGGCTGTGAAACGTGCAAGTTCGTTACCTTCAGAATCTTCTATGCGTGTCACGAACAGCGGAACTGTCCTGATTCCCCTGTTTGGAAATGCGGTATATGCGCTTACCATCTCCTGAACAGAAACGTCACAAGTTCCAAGACAAAGAGAATATACCGGTTCTATAGATTGGTTTCTCAATCCATATTCATGAAGCAGTTCAACGAATGAATATGGACTAAGCTTACTCATAAGATATGCCGTAACATTGTTATTGGAGCGCGACAGACCCCATTTCAAAGTTACTAACTGCCCCAACATCTGTTTCCCGTCATCCTTTGGCTGCCAAATCTGACCTGACTCTGTAAGTATGGTCTGCGGTTGGTTGATAACCTGGTCACACGGGGAATATCCGCTTTCCATAGCAAGGGAATAAAGGTATGGCTTCATGGTAGAACCGACTTGTCTTCTTCCTGTAGTTACCATATCATACATGAAAGCTCTGTAGTCCGTACCTCCCACATACGCCTTAACATATCCGGATTTGGTTTCCATACACATAAAGCCAGTCCTAAGAAAAAACTTCATATACCTCAACGAATCCATGGGGGACATGAACGTGTCGATATCGCCGGAATATGAGAACACTGTCATCTTGCGAGGTGTATCAAATATCTCACGTATCTGTTTATCATCCAATCCTTTCCTACGGAGGGCATTGTACTGTTCAGTCTGCTGCATTGAACGAACCATAATCCTCTCCACTTCATCACTGCTTATCCTTGAAGTGAAAGGGGCTGTCTTTACCCTTTTTTTTGCTTTGAAAAATTCTGGCTGCAGGTATCCCCTAAGCTGTGAATCAACTGCAGCTTCAGCATACGCCTGCATTCTGGAATCAATAGTCACGTACACTTTCAGACCATCAGTATAAAGATTGTACGGCTGTCCATCGGGTTTATGATTCTTGTTACACCAGCCGAAAAGCGGATCCTGCTCCCAATCCAAAGAATCCTCATAAAACTGTTGCATCTGCCAACCACGGTAATTCTTCCTTTCCGGCTTTGATGCACGCATAATCCTACGCAGATATTCACGGAAATAGGTAGCTTGACCGACTTTATGATCAACCTTGTGATAATCAAGTACTAATTCCTTGCTTTGAAGTGAATCCCTGGATACCGCAGTCAAGAAACCGGCTTTTTCCATCTGAGATAATACGACATTACGTCTCTCACGAGTCAGTTCCTTGCGTCGTAAAGGATTGTATAGCGAAGAATTTTTGCACATTCCCACCAGCATAGCGGCTTCTTCAGTATTCAATTCTATCGGGTCTTTGCCAAAATAGGTTCTTGATGCAGTATAAATACCAATGGCATTGTTTCCAAAGTCATATTTATTGAGGTAAAGCGTGAGTATTTCCTCCTTCGTGTAATACCTCTCCAATTTCACGGCAATAACCCACTCGCTTGGCTTCTGGAGCGCCCTCTGAAGGGAATTTCTGGCAACATGTTCCGTATATAATTGTTTCGCAAGTTGCTGGGTTATGGTACTTCCACCGCCAGCGCTACGCTGTTGCAGTATCAATCTCTTCACTACTGCACGTATAATAGCTTTGAGATCTATTCCGCAATGATCCTGAAAGCGCACATCCTCGGTTGCGACAAGAGACTGAACCAAATATGGGGAAAGTTCATCAAAACCCATCCACACACGGTTATCCTCACTTCTGGCAAAGGCGCCCAACACCACTCCATCCGCTGAAATGACCTGTGTTGCAAATTTATCGATAGGATCCTCCAAGTCATCTACTGAAGGTACATCACCAATCCACCCTTTAGAAAGTGAAATGAATATCAGAAACAGTGCTGTTATACCGGCTCCAAAAAGAATCCAAAGCCATAAGATAATTTTTTTTAGTATTTTTCCTACCATCACTGAGGTTTGTACTGAACTTTGCAAAAATAGCAAAAAATGGGACAATAAATCCCTCCATCCGTCATTTTATATCATTTTACGTAAAGTTATCAACAGTGTGGATTAAGGTTTCCTTTTTATTAGTAATTTTGGAATTCCTAAATTAACAATACGGACAATCAACAATATGGACATTACCAGCAGAAGTCTGATTTCCCTCGAAGGACTTGATAGGAATGATATCCTTGGACTTTTGAGGCAAGCATTCACATTCGAGGCCCAACCGAACAGTAAAATTCTGGACGGCAAGGTGGTGGCTACACTTTTCTTTGAGCCATCTACCAGAACAAGACTCAGTTTTGAAACGGCAGTGAATAGGCTGGGAGGAAAAGTTATCGGTTTTTCCGATGCGGCAACAACAAGTTCCTCCAAGGGCGAGACTCTCAAGGATACCATCATGATGGTAAGCAACTATGCCGATCTGATTATCATGAGGCATTATCTGGAAGGTGCTGCAAAATATGCAAGTGAGGTGTCTCCTGTCCCTATTATCAACGCAGGTGATGGAGCAAATCAGCATCCCTCCCAGACCATGCTTGACCTCTATTCCATGCTCAAGACTCAAGGACGGCTTGATAATCTCGAGATTTTACTTGTTGGTGACCTGAAATACGGACGTACCGTCCATTCCATGCTCACGGCAATGCGTTTCTTTAACCCGACATTCCATTTCATCTCCCCTGAAGAACTAAAGATGCCTGCCGAGTACAAAGAATTTTGCAAGGAGAACCATATCGGTTTTACAGAACATTCAGACTTTAACGAAAAGGTTATTGCGAATGCGGATATCATCTATATGACCCGTGTCCAAAGGGAGCGTTTCACTGACCTGATGGAATACGAACGCGTCAAGGATTCGTTCATCCTTCATAACGATATGCTTGCCAACACTAAGCCGAACCTGCGTATACTACACCCTCTGCCAAGAGTGAACGAAATATCACAGGATGTTGATTCCAATCCAAAGGCATATTATTTCCAACAGGCAAAAAACGGACTGTTTGTTCGTGAAGCTTTAATTTGCAACGCATTGAATCTCCTATAATAATGGAAAAGAAGAATAAATCAGAACAACTGGTAGCAGCTATAGAGAACGGGACTGTCATTGATCATATCCCGTCAGATAAAGTCTTTGATGTTGTCAACCTTCTCGGTTTAACCTCAATAGCCACTCCCATAACAATTGGTGCAAACCTCTCCAGCCACAAAATGGGAAGTAAAGGAATAATAAAGATAGCCGACCGCTATTTCAGTGAGGAGGAGTGCAGTAAGCTATCTGTCATTGCCCCAAATATCGTCCTGAACATTATCCGAGGTTATGAGGTAATTGAAAAAAAGGCCATTCCGATGCCTGACGAAATCAAAGGCATAGTAAGATGCTGCAATCCCATGTGTATAACCAATCATGAACCAATGCAAACCGTATTCCATGTAGTTGACAAATCCAGAGGGACTTTACGCTGCAGATATTGTGGAAAGGATATTCCAAAGAACGAAATTAAACTGTTATGAACAAAACAAAATAATAGAATCCAATGAAAAGACATTTCGCATTGGCCCTAATCCTACTACTTGTTTTTCTGCGCCTACCGGCTGCAGGATCCGATGTCCATGGAGTCCAGTCAATGCCATCTTTCACTTGGGACATACGTTTTGGTTTTTCCGCAACAGGAACAAATGTTCGGAATCCGCAGGCCGATGGGAAGAAACTAGATGGCTACACCCAGGATACTCAGGTGGGACATTTTTTCGGTATGGACGGCTACTATAATAGAAAACACATATTCCTTAAGACTGGTATTGGTCTCAGCCGTAACAAATCTACATTCTATGTTGACTTGAACAGCTGGAATTCAGAAGCCGAATCAGTCAGGGATATTGGAGTTTCATTATCTTCATATAACATGTTTATACCGCTTCAAACCGGAATACATATTATAAATAAAACACCATATAGCATGTCGGTTTATACAGGACCACGGTTTATTATCCCGTTTACCAGTAGCTATAACTCATCATTTATTGGTCTGGAGGAACAGGACATTAAAGAGAATCTGTCCGATTTCATTTGGGGTTGGACAGTCGGACTCACGATACGTTCCGGAAAGACTATGATTGACTTCGAATATGAAAGTGGAATAAGCAATATTTCCAGAGGGTTTGAAGGAACCTGTCCACAGCCTATACCGGAACAACTTGTTCTTAACAGAAAACTTAACATTCTCTCATTTTCTTATGGCATAACATTCTGACATTATATAAACACTACATAATTATGAAAAAAGACCAGGAAATTTTCAACATCATTGAACGCGAACATCTGCGTCAGGCAAAAGGAATCGAACTTATCGCATCAGAAAACTTTGTAAGTGATCAGGTTATGCAGGCCATGGGGTCATGCCTTACCAATAAATACGCTGAGGGTTACCCCGGTAAACGCTACTACGGTGGATGTGAAGTCGTAGATGAGGCTGAGCGTCTCGCCATTTCCCGTATCAAGCAACTTTTCGGTGCTGAATACGCCAATGTTCAGCCCCACTCCGGAGCACAGGCGAATGCTGCTGTTCTTCAGGCTGTCCTAAATCCAGGTGACACATTCATGGGGCTTAACCTGGCCCATGGCGGTCATCTGTCACACGGTTCTTCCGTCAATTCCTCAGGAATTCTCTATCACGCCGTAGGTTATGACCTAAACCCTGAAACAGGCCGCGTGGATTATGACAAAATGGAGCAGCTTGCTCTTGAGCTCAAGCCAAAGCTCATCATAGGTGGAGGTTCTGCTTATTCACGTGAATGGGAATATGCTCGCATGCGTAAGATAGCAGATATGGTCGGTGCCCTTCTTATGGTTGATATGGCTCACCCTGCCGGACTAATCGCTGCCGGCCTTTTGGAAAATCCTGTCAAATACGCCCACATTGTTACCTCCACAACACACAAGACTCTGCGCGGCCCACGTGGTGGAATTATACTGCTGGGTAAGGATTTTGAGGATCCTCGCGGCCGTAGGACGCCCAAAGGTGAAATCAAGATGATGTCACAACTTATCGATTCTGCCGTATTCCCTGGTACACAGGGTGGTCCTCTGGAGCATGTGATTGCAGCCAAGGCTGTAGCTTTCCATGAGGCACTCCAGCCTGAGTTCAAGGAATACCAGATCCAGGTCCAGAAGAATGCCAGGAAACTGGCCGAAGAACTGACCAGGCGTGGTTTCACAATTGTATCCGGCGGCACAGACAACCACAGTATGCTGGTTGACCTGCGTTCCAAATATCCCGACCTGACCGGTAAGGTTGCAGAGAAGGCTCTTGTTGCAGCAGATATCACTGCCAACAAGAATATGGTCCCGTTTGACTCGCGCAGTGCATTCCAGACATCCGGACTGCGTTTCGGCACTCCCGCCATCACGACCCGAGGTGCAAAGGAGGACCTGATGGTCACCATCGCGGAGATGATTGAAGAGGTTCTTGATGCTCCTGAGGACGAGGCTGTAATCGCAAAGGTCCGTTCACGTGTCAACGGCATAATGAAGGACTACCCGATGTTCGCCTACTGATTCTGACTTTCAACCAGTTCAGCGACATGGATATCAGGGAAGAACTGAAAAAGAGGATACTCATCCTGGACGGAGGGATGGGTACATGCATACAGCAGACAGGATTGGAATATGACGGCAATAACGACGCTCTCCCTCTGACAAGACCGGATATCATTTCAGGAATCCACAAGGCGTATATTGATGCAGGTGCCGACATAATCAGCACCTGCACCTTCGGAGCAAACGCAATCTCCCAGGAGGGTTATGGAATGCAGGAACAGGTACGTGAAATGAATCTCGCCGCCGTGAAGGTTGCCAGAGAGGCTGCCGACAACGCAGGAAGGAAAGTCTGGGTAATGGGAAGCATGGGGCCGACTCCCAAATCGCTCATCATTACCACGATGATGCAGGACCCTACTGAAACATTCAACATTAATGTACTTACCTGTGCCTATTACGTACAGGCCAAAGCTCTGGCGGAAGGTGGGGTTGACGGTTTTCTGATAGAGACCGTCACTGACGAATGCAATGCCTATGCCGCATTGGATGCTGTCAGGAAAGTACAGATGGAGAGTGGCACTGAACTGCCAATCATGCTTTCAGCAAGCATTATGAACTCAAGCGGATGCTTAATGACCGGATTAAATGTTGTAGATTTTTATGAAAGCCTGACCAAGAAAGGACCCAATACTTTCAAGCTAATGAGCTTCGGACTCAACTGCTCGTTCGGAGCGAAAGAGCTATACCCTGTTATCAAGGATATTGCTTCTGTCGCAGATTGTGCCGTCAGCATTTATCCTAACGCAGGACTACCCACTGCACACGGTTATGACGAAGGTCCATGTGACACTGCCGATGCCCTGGAGAAAATGGCAACTGACGGATTGGTCAACATCGCGGGCGGATGTTGCGGAACCACGCCTGAACATATCCGCGAGATAGCCTTAAGACTAAAAAAAATCGCACCAAGAAATTTTTGATGATATATATATATGAGTATTGAACTGAAAAAAAACTGCAAATATGCTATGCTTGTCCCGACAAGCATGGGACTGCGCGTCACTCCACCATCAGGTCAACCCGTCCAGAGTTGTAATCTCCTTAGTGTCCAGGCCACAAGTGCTGAAACCAATGTTGCCAGTATATCCTCGTATCTCGGGCTTCCTGTCAAAGTACTGACAACCTTCGTAGAAGGCTCGCCCTTCTCCGATTTCATCAAGCGTGACCTGCGGAGCCGTGGAATGGACTTTGAGGGACCGGACGTACCTCAAGGAGGCCCATGGGGTTATCGTCATCAAATCAATGTGGCAGACAGCGGATACGGTTCCCGCGGACCGAGGGTATGGAATGACCGTGCAGGTGAAGTGGGTCGCACCCTTAATGTCAAGGATTTCGACCTGGAACGTATTTTTGGAAGAGAAGGAGTGCAGATTGTACATCTTTCAGGGCTGATTTGTGCATTGAGTCCCGAGACAAGCCGTTTCTGTCTTGAAATAGCCCGTATAGCAAAAAAACATGGAACCAAAATCAGTTTTGACCTGAATTACCGGGCCTCATTCTGGAAGGGACGTGAAAAAGAACTGCGGGAAATATTCTCTGAGATTTGCAGTATCAGTGACATTCTGATAGGCAATGAGGAAGATTTCCAGTTGGCTCTCGGAATAGAGGGACCGGAAGCAGGGGGTAAGGATTTGGCATCAAAGATTGATGGATTCAAATCCATGATCAATAACGTCAAGACCATTTATCCGGGTGCACAGGTTTTCGCCACAACCCTTAGGCAGGTGGAAAACGCCAACAGCCACAACTGGGGTGCCATAATGCTTCATGGTGACAGCTGGAAAATAGTCGAGCCACGCAACATACATGTACTGGACCGCATAGGCGGAGGCGACGGTTTCGTGGGCGGTCTGCTCTACGCAATACTTAGAGGATGGGAACCAGAGAAATGGATTCAGTTCGGATGGGCCACCGGTGCTCTTGCCACCACATTCCTGACTGATTACGTTCAGCCTGCCGATGAGGAACAGGTCTGGAGTGTCTGGGCTGGCAATGCCAGAGTCAAAAGATAAGCCATGCTCTATTTTGCAAGAGGCTCCAGGACCGATGCAATCACCCCTGGTGAAGTACGTGACATACTGCACGACGTGTTCAACGGTATGGGACGCCGTAATCGTGTCCTTGCACTTCCGCCTGATATAACCCGGCTCAACTCATTTGCCGGCCCAATCACGGAGATGTGTTACGAGTACTTCGGCGACAGACTCACTGACATCATGCCAGCAATAGGTACCCATACACCCATGACCGATGACCAGTTGTCCTTCATGTTCGGCCACACTCCACTTGAACTGTTCCGCAAGCATGACTGGCGGAATGACGTAGTTACAGTCGGTGAAGTACCATCATCATATATAGAAAAGGTATCTGAAGGCCGTCTTCACTACAGCTGGAAAGCACAGGTCAACAAGCTCCTGCTTAATCCCGGTTTCGACCTCATTCTCTCCATTGGCCAGGTTGTTCCTCATGAAGTCATAGGAATGGCCAACTACAACAAGAACATCTTTGTGGGAGTAGGTGGAAGCGATGGTATCAACAAAAGCCATTTTCTGGGTGCAACATACGGCATGGAACGTATTATGGGCCGTGCAAAAAGTCCTGTACGTGACATCTTGGAATATTCATCACAGCATTTTATAAAGAATCTGCCGATAGTATATATCCAGACCGTTCTTTCAAAAGGTGATGACGGTCAGATGAAACTGCGCGGACTCTACATCGGTGATGATTTTGAATGCTTCAGACGTGCTGCCGATCTGGCCCTTCAGGTGAACTTTATCATGGTCGAAAAACCTATCCGCAAATGCCTCGTCTGGCTTGACCCGAATGAGTTCAAAAGCACCTGGCTCGGCAACAAAGCTATCTATCGCACCCGCATGGCCCTTGCAGACGGTGCCGAACTGATAATCATGGCGCCTGCCCTGAAAGAGTTCGGTGAGGACCCGGCAATTGACTCCCTGATACGAAAATACGGCTATAAAGGTACACCGGCCACGTTGCGTGCAGTGGAACAGAACGACGACCTCAAGGCAAATCTTGGAGCTGCAGCGCATCTTATACACGGTTCCAGTGAAGACCGCTTTACAATCACCTATTGTCCCGGACCGGACATGAGCCGAACGGAAATAGAAGGGGTGGGATTCAGTTGGGACAGTCTTGGCGAAGTTATGAAGAGATACTCCCCGGTTTCACTGCACGATGGCTGGAACATGGTAAACGGAGAGGAGATATATTACATATCTAATCCGGCTCTCGGCTTATGGGCGCACCCTGACAGGTTTAATGATTAATTATTAATGAAGACTTATTGTTTATGAAGATAGTATGTGACAACAAGATACCTTTCCTCAAAGGAGCTCTTGAGCCTTATGCCGAGGTTGTATATCTACCCGGAAAGGAGACCACTCCTGATGTAATACGTGATGCCGATGCCATCATCACACGCACCCGCACCATCTGCAATAAGTCCCTTCTGAAAGGTTCCAAAGTCAGGATGATTGCCACTGCCACTATCGGATATGACCACATTGACACAGCATGGTGTGAAGCAAACGGAATTGAGTGGACTAACGCTCCCGGATGCAACTCACGGTCAGTACAACAGTACATTGGTTCGCTACTTGTCACTATGTCGATGGAGTTTGGGTTTGATTGTAAACAAAAGACTCTCGGTGTGGTAGGTGTCGGCAATGTAGGGAGCAAAGTGGCACGTATCGGTGCCCTGCTTGGTTTCAAGATACTCCTCTGTGATCCACCTCGTGCCAGACGTGAAGGTCAGGAAGGATTCGTCAATCTTGACACGATAATTGAACAGAGCGATATAATTACATGCCATGTGCCGCTCATTCGATGTGGCGAAGACTGTACCTTTCACATGTTTGGTGCAGACAGGCTGGGATCCATGCGTCCTGACCAGATTCTCATAAACAGTTCCCGTGGGGAAGTGGTTGACTGCAACGCTCTCAAAGAGACTCTCAGGAAAAACGGGATCCGGGCGGCATCACTTGACGTATGGGAAAACGAGCCTGATATCGACAGGGAATTACTGGACCTGTTATTTACAGGCACGCCTCACATAGCCGGTTACTCGCTGGATGGCAAAGCTAATGGCACAATGATGAGTGTCCAGGCTATAGGGGTACGGTTTGACCTGCCGTGCAAAGAATGGACTGTGCCGGAAATTCCGCTACCGGCCCAACCCGTTGAATTCACAATTGACGTACAGGGGAAGTCCCCCCGTAAGGTTCTCGGTGAAGCCATTCTATATACATACAGAGTTAAGGACGATGATGCCAGACTTCGCGTCGATGCAGACTCATTCGAGAAACAACGGGCTGACTACCCTGTGAGGCGCGAATTCCCCGCATTTACCGTTAACCTGATTAATGACACAGACGGCCGCGCAGCCGTAATCCTGCGTGAAATTGGATTTGAAGTCAAGTAACAAACAGACTATATATATATGGAAAAGATTTCTGACATCGGGCTGATAGGCCTGGCAGTAATGGGTGAGAATCTTGTACTCAATATGGAGAGCAAGGGGTTCCACATCAGTGTTTACAACCGTACCATCCAGAAAGTTGAAAACTTCATCAACGGACGCGGAAAAGGAAAGAACATATTCGGAGCCATGAGTCTTGAAGAACTGGTGGCATCCTTAAAACGTCCCCGTAAGGTTTTTCTCATGGTCAAAGCAGGACAGGCCGTAGATGATTTCATAGAGAGGCTTATTCCGCTGCTTGAACCGGGCGATGTCATCATAGACGGAGGCAACACGCACTTCCCTGACACTGCCCGCCGGACAGCCTACGTTGAAAGTAAAGGACTTTTGTACATAGGTACAGGAGTGTCAGGAGGTGAGGAAGGCGCTCTTAAAGGCCCGAGCATGATGCCGGGAGGAAGTCCTGCGGCATGGCCACTCGTAAAACCGATATTCCAAGGTATCTGCGCCAAGGTTGAGGATGGAAGTCCCTGCTGTGACTGGGTTGGTGAGAATGGTGCCGGCCATTTCGTCAAGATGGTACATAACGGTATCGAATACGGTGACATTCAGCTTATCTGTGAATGCTACCAAATAATGAAGGACTACTTAGGCATGACGAATCAGGAGATGCATGAAACGTTTGCAGAATGGAACCGCGGAGACCTGGACTCATATCTTATAGAGATAACCCGCGATATCCTTGCCAAGAAGGATGATGACGGACGCTATGTCCTGGACTACATCCTTGATACTGCCGGTCAGAAGGGTACAGGTAAGTGGACTGCTGTGGCCGCTCTTGATGAAGGTGTACCTCTTACCCTTATTGCCGAATCGGTGTTCGCCCGCTGTTTATCTGCCCAGAAGGATGAACGTGTGGCGGCCAGTTCAATACTTAAGGGACCCGAAATCACAAAGTTCACGGGTGACAGTAATGTCTTTCTGGAAGATCTGCGCAAAGCGTTATTTGCTGCCAAGATAGTTTCATATGCACAGGGCTATGCCCTCATGCGGGCTGCCGCCAAACAGTATAGCTGGAATCTGAACTACGGTGGCATAGCTCTCATGTGGCGCGGAGGATGTATCATACGTTCTGTTTTCTTAGGCAAGATAAAGGAAGCTTTCGACAAGAATCCGGAACTGGCCAATCTCATGCTTGACTCTTTCTTCCAGACAAAACTGGCAGATGCCCAGCAGAGCTGGCGCAACGTGATAGCCCAGGCTGTCATGAACGGAATTCCTGTCCCCACCCTTACTGCCGGACTTGAATATTATGACGGATACCGTAGTGAGAGACTTCCGGCAAATTTGCTGCAGGCCCAGCGTGACTACTTCGGGGCTCATACCTATGAGCGCACTGACAAGCCTCGCGGTGAGTTCTTCCACACCAACTGGACAGGTCACGGCGGTGACACTGTCGCAGGTACTTATATCGCCTAATGCGATGTAAGGTTTTTAAAATCCTTCATTAAGTAATATATGAAAGTTCTTGGAAAATATTCATTTGGCATCGGTGACAGATTTTCGCACGAAGGAAAAGCCCAGCTGTCTGCACTGATTAAGGCTGCGGAAAAATATTCCGTCAGTTTCGTCCCGGTCTGGAATAAATCCAACCGCGAGCACCAAATTGTTGGAACGGATCCTATGGATACCCGGCGTGAAGCCGATGATGCAGTCAGCACACTCGGTTATGCGAGCCCCTATTTCGTGGATGCTGACCACATAAACATGAGCAATGTGGACCGTTTTACAGATGCATCGGATTTCTTCACAATCGATGTGGCTGACTATATCGGAAAAACTGCGGATAGGGATTCTATTGTGAAATTCACAGAAAAGAATCTCAAATATGCCGGCAATCTTATGATTCCCGGCATTGGCGAACCTTTCCGGGTGGACCGTACGCTGATTGAAACCATTGCAGGGAAATATCTTTTCGCTGTCCAGGAGGCAGGCCGGATTTATCGTCATATTGCCGACTGCAAAGGAGCGGACAGTTTTGTGACCGAGGTTTCGATGGATGAAGTTGATTCCCCGCAGACTCCCATTGAGATATTCTTCATACTTAGCGCCCTGGCACAGGAAGGAGTACCCGCTCAGACCATAGCTCCAAAGTTTACAGGAAGGTTCAACAAAGGTGTTGAGTATGTCGGTGACATTACCCGGTTTGAAAAAGAGTTCCGTGAGGATCTTCTTGTAATTGAATACGCTGTCCGTGAATTCGGACTCCCTGAAGGACTTAAGCTGAGTATCCACTCCGGAAGTGATAAATTCTCCATCTACCCCATCATGGGCAGACTGATACGTCAATACAATAAAGGGATACACATAAAGACGGCTGGTACAACATGGCTTGAGGAAAACATAGGACTCGCACTTGCCGATGAACAAGCTTTGGAACTTGCCAAAAAGATTGCCATAGCAGCTTTAGGACGGATGGAGGAGCTTTGCATCCCTTACGCTACCGTAATTGACATCAATCCGGCCAAACTCCCTTCGGCTGAGCAGATAAAATCCTGGAGCGGTACAGAATATGCACGTGCCCTACGCCACAACCCAGAGGATGTTCTTTACAATCCTGACTTCCGTCAGCTGGTTCACGTAAGCTACAAGATAGCGGCAGAGTTCGGCGAGGAATACTATGCCGCTCTCAGACGAAACAGCGATGTAATTTCCGGCGAAGTTCAGGAAAACATCCTGCACAGACACATAGCCCGCCTGTTCCAATAAACCTTTGAGACTGTTAACCTCTTTTACAAACCTGATTAAACAAAAAGAATATGACCGACAGACCTTTTATTCACGAGAATTTCCTTCTTCAGAACAAAACGGCACAACATCTGTTTCACGATCATGCCAGCAAGCTACCTATCATAGACTACCACTGTCATCTTAATCCTCAAGAAGTGGCCGAAGATCACAGATTCCGTTCCATCACAGAACTTTGGCTTGGTGGTGACCATTACAAATGGCGTGCCCTGCGTACCAATGGAGTGGCCGAAAAATACATCACTGGCGACGCCTCTGACTGGGACAAGTTTCTCAAATGGGCCGAGACCATGCCCTATTGTATGCGTAACCCCCTCTATCACTGGACACATTTGGAGCTTAAAACCTGTTTCGGAATTGACAAGGTGCTTAACCCCCAAACAGCCAAATATATCTATGACGAGTGTAATGAGAAACTTTCAAGCCCGGAGTTCAGTGCCCGAAACCTGATGCTCCACTATAATGTGGAGACAGTATGTACTACCGATGATCCTGTTGATTCTTTGGAGTATCACAAACAGATCAGACAGAGTGGCTTCAAAGTCAAAGTTCTTCCCACATGGCGTCCCGATATGGCAATGTCTGTTGAAAATCCAGCCGCTTACCGCGAATATATTGACAAACTTGCCGATGTCAGCGGTGTATCAATAAACTGTTTTGACGACATAGTAAAAGCCCTGCTCATCCGTCACAAATATTTTGAGGAACAAGGATGCCGCCTTAGCGACCACGGAATGGAAGAATTCTATGCCGATGACTTCACTTCTGCCGAACTGGACGCCATATTCCGTAAGGTATATGGAGGTGAGTCGCTATCTGAACCCGAGATTCGTAAATTCAAGAGCGCCATGCTTATTGAGTTCGGTAAGATGGATGCTGATACAGGGTGGACACAGCAGTTCCACTACGGGGTAATAAGAAATCAGAATTCCAGAATGTTTAAGCTTGTCGGCAAAGATACCGGTTTCGACTCCATGTCACAGGTTATCACCGCCAAGGCTATGAACTGCTATTTTGACCGACTGAACAGCATGGACAAGCTCACCAAGACCATCATTTACAACCTCAATCCCAGTGATTTTGAGATGGTTGGCACCACTATCGGAAACTTCCAGGACGGAAGCGTTCCCGGCAAGATGCAACTTGGAGCCGGCTGGTGGTTCATGGACCAGAAAAACGGTATGGAACAGCAGATGCAGGTACTGAGCATGCTTGGACTGCTGTCCAGGTTTGTGGGTATGCTCACAGACAGCCGTTCATTCGTTTCTTATGCTCGTCACGAATATTTCCGCCGTATTTTATGCAACCTTATAGGAAATGATGTAGAGAATGGTGAAATGCCACCCAGCGAAATGACTCGTATAGAACAGATGATTGAAGACATCTCATATTATAATGCTAAAAACTACTTCAGATTCTGATAGTTCAAACGTTTCAACTCATTTTCACCGTTTTCAATTCGTGATTATAGTGAAAAATGTCAATTTATTTACACAATAATGATTGAATTTGTATCTTTACGTAACTGTATTACAGCAAACCAGATTATTAACCTACAGTAAAAATGAGAAGAAGATTTGCATTAAGGACTCTGTCACTGGCCTGTCTTGTACTCTCAATTCAGTTTAACATAAGTTGTCTCGATGAGATGCACCCGGGACAGTACTACACTTTCCAGGGTAACACAGTGGCTTCCTATCTTGAAGAAAATTCCGAACAATTCAGTGATTTTATCACAATCCTTAAAAGAGCTAACGTATGGGGTGAACTCACCACCTATGGAGCATACACATGCTTTGCTCCAACCAACAAAGCCATAAATACATTCGTAAAGGAGAGAGGTAAGTTTTATAACACTGATTATAATAGTGTTGATGATCTCAGCGACGAGGACTGCGACACACTGGCATGGACTCACATTATGGAACAGACCTGTTTCGTTGCAGAGATGGTTGAAGGGTATTTCCCAAAAGTCAACAAGAACGACAGGTTCCTGCAGCTCACATTTGATTCCGCATTCTATAATACCGAAGGAGACAGTTCATATAGGCTGGTACGCTGCGTTAATATCAAATCACATATTATTCACTCTGATGACACTTGCCAGAATGGTGTGGTTCATATCATAGACAGATGTATAGACTTCTCCGGAAACTATATCTACGATGCTATCTACAACGACAGGAAGATTCATCTTTTCGGAGAGGCTTTACGTCTTTGCGGACTGCAGGATTCGTTCAAGGTATGGTATGACGATAGCTACAGAATAGGCATTGACTCTGTTGAGAAAGGTGTACCGCTATCATCGGCAGGCAACAAATACACAGTCAAGTATTGGGACAGACGAAAGACATGCTTCACATTCCTGGTTGAACCTGACGAAGTTTACAACAAAGCAGGTATCTACACGATAGAACAGCTTATTGACTATGCTAAGAATATTTACGACGAATCCTACCCCAACGATGCTGATGTTTCTGACTTTACTGACCGGCGTAATTCACTCAACAGGTTCGTTTCATACCATATTCTGCCGTTCCAGTGCGGATACAACTCTTTCAACCCAAGGTCTGACATTGTGTCAATGTATAACAAAGGCATTATTGACCCCGAGGATTACTTTGAGACTTTTTGCCCGCACACTTTAATGAGAATATCCACTTCAAAGGATAAAAACATCTACATCAACCGGCGTGACAAGGAGGGCAATGGAACAAAAGACTTCAAAGGGAAGCTATATCCTGGCATAAGGATTAGAAAACCTTCTGAGATTGATTCAACGGCACAATTATCACACAACGGTGTGTATCACTATATTGATGACATATTGACTTACAGCACACTCGTCAGGGATACAATCCTTGACCGCCGTATCCGGGTTGATGTAACAACGCTCTCTCCAGACTTTATGACATCCGGCCGCAGGCAACGTGTCCCTGAAGCTGACTATCAGGGAAGCGGATTTAAGAACCCCACAAACTTCCATACATTCAATGAGGATTTTGTACTTTCACTCCGTGATGCCTCCACTCACAGTTACGCCTATGAAGGCGACGGAATAGATATTCAGGGGAATTTTGATATGTACGTCAAACTGCCTCCCGTTCCGCATGACGGAACATGGCAATTCAGGATGTCCTTCCGTAGTAATGCAGCCTGCGGAATTGTACAGCAGTACTGGGCAGAAGGTTCTCCTGAAGATTGGCAGCCACTTGGAATACCGTCAGACCTCAGGGTGGACCTTACAGACCCATCCGTAGGCTGGATCATCGATTCAGACCTACCTGATGCTGAAGCCGTGGATGCCCTTGACAAATCAATGAAAAACCGCGGATGGATGAAAGGTGCAGATTCACAGTTAACCAATAACGGCACACTTCACCGTGATCAGAATACTATGGGCCGCCGCATACTATATACCGGATATATGTATGCTAACCGCGATTACTACCTGCGCCTGAAACAGATTCTGGACAACAGTAAGGCAGAAATGCTGTTTGATTACATTGAACTCGTGCCAAAAAATGTTTATGACAATGGTGAGGACTGGCATTGATTTATCAAATAATGCTGTCTGTTATAAAATGGCAGGATATTTTTATAAAAAAATTGCGGCAATAATTTGCAAAGTCAATATTTAAGAGTACCTTTGCATCGCTTTTGAGCAAAGTGCTTTGCGCGATTAGCTCAGTTGGTAGAGCAATTGACTCTTAATCAATGGGTCCAGGGTTCGAATCCCTGATCGCGTACTGAAAATGGAGACCAAAAAGGTCTCCATTTTCAGTACGCAATAAGATTAACCTATTCAACCTCATTTATTATTCAGTCGGACATGGAGCACCCGCTCAATCCAGGATAATCATTCAAACACATACAATTGACTTGGTGTAGTACGTTTAAGTGCACATAATTGAATATCCTTCCCTGCAATTATACCGACTGAACGAAGTTCATACTCAACAGTCTTATATGCTATTTCAGGATGATTGTTCTCTCCGCTTAAATGACATAACCAAATATATTTGGTTACCGGAGTTATATTCTCCGCCAAGAACTTGGCCGTAGTCTTATTACTGAGATGTCCGCGCGGGCTGTTTATTCGCTCCTTGAGGAACTTCGGGTAGTTTCCCATTCGCAACATATCTTCATCATAATTTGCCTCAATTATCAGATAATTGGCACTGAGGATATATTTAGCTGCGTTCTCCGTGATATGCCCGAGGTCTGTCACGAAACAGAAGACCTTGCCGTCTATTTCGATATGATAACCCACATTATCAGAACCGTCATGTGGAACTTCAAAAGCCGTTATGGCAAAATCACGGAAAGCCAAAGGGGTTTCCTTTTCAATGTACCTGACACAACTAGTCAACTTTTCCGTCATGCAGTAATTGTTGTTAATGCCTGAATGTGTCTCCCTGGTTGCATATACAGGTATGCCACACTTCTCGCCCAGATTCCCGAGTGATTTTATATGATCCGCATGGTCATGGGTTATAAAAACAGCCATAACTCTCTCAAACTGGATTCCAACATCTTTCAGATATCCTTTTATCTGTTTAACTGGGATACCTCCATCAATCAGGATTCCATACTCTTCCGTGCCAAGGTAATAACAGTTTCCGCTGCTTCCACTTGACAGGCTCATAAAATGGATTTTCATTATTATTTTGCTTTATTCCTTTCATTTTAAATAAAAATATTCTGTCAGAAGGGATATCCTACCGCAAGATGGAATGCAAAATCTCTTCTGAAACTGGGGTGTAATAATGGCACTTTCTGATAAGAGGTACTTCCGGCTGGATTATACGCTTTCATGCCTCCATCTAATCTCAATACCAGAAAACCCAGATCCATTCTTATTCCAAGCCCGTATGCAACCGCCACTTGTTTATAGAATGTGTCAAAACTGAACAATCCCCCAGGCTGCTCATCATACTTTCTTATAGTCCATATATTGCCTGCATCGACAAACAATGCACTGTTCAGTTTCCAGAACATCTTAGCTCTATACTCAATACTGGCCCCAATCTTTATATCACCGGACTGTTTTATATAGTCTACCATCTTGTCGCCACCCTGGTAGGTACCTGGACCAAGTTCTCTGACAGACCAACCTCGTACACTATTAGCACCCCCGGCGAAGTATCTTTTTTCAAACGGCAGACTTGAAGAATTATTATAAGGAAAAGCTATTCCGTATTCCATATGTATAAGTAAATTACTTGAAGCATCGACTCTCCAGTTTCCGGTAAATGAGAAATCATGTTTCAAATACTGTGCAAAAGCTATGTGCATCACCTCATACTGTCCGGATGAATTCTGTTCCCTGTTCAATAACTTAGAAGTCCCATATAGAACGTTACCTGATGTCTCCGCACCAATACGAACAGAGTATTGGAACGGACTTGAGGATTTGAGACCTGAATTTGAATAATAGAAAGTATAGCCAAGTTTGGTTATGAGAAGATTTTCATAACTGTACTTCAGGATAGAATTCTTGGAAGAAATAGGGTCAAGATATTCTTTACGGAAATTATCGGAAATCCAAGGTAAAACTATATAGTTAAGGTCTATCACATCCAGCCGATGAGTCTTCCTCCATCCGTCACTCCAAAGATAACTCCAGCCTGCCGAAAAAATAGTCTTATTGAACTCAGGCCTGTTCTGCGAATTCATTTTGAGACTGAACCTGGAAGTAGCTTGACTGCGCCGTTGCTGTGCCTGTGAGACAAATGGAAGAAGCAGTTCCGGAAAATCCAGATTTGACTCCAGACCATATTCTGTATAGGTATCACCTGAATATCCCGGAAGATTCGTAATGGATTCATAAGCTCCACGAAGTTTAATCGTGAGTTGTTCAGAACCTCTGAAAAGATTCCTGTTGGTAAAAGAAAGCGATGCTGCAGCGCCCAAGTCACCCGCTGTATTAGTCCCCTCAACCTCAAAACTGAAAGAATGTTTAGGCTGGCTTACGAGATAGACATTGGCTTTCAGTCTGTCATTAGTCCCGGGGAGTGGTTCAAAACGGATGTTCGTATAGCTTAATATTCCAAGTCGTGAGAGGGAAGTATAGGTCTTTGAGATTGAATCGGTATTATAAAGAAGACCATTACGTAGGAAAGAATGACTGGCTATAATCGAGGGATGTATAATAGGTTTATCGTCACCAGACGGATAGTATAGGCGAAACCCGTCATAACCAACGGAATTCATCCTGTCAAAGTTTATAGCCGAAAAATTAGGATTGTCCATTAGGACATAATCTATATCCGACACATAATACTGGGTGTGCTGTCTTGTTGAACCTTCCTGATCTGACCTTTCTGCCGCTACAATCATATTCAGTCCAACCATATTGCTACCTGTCACCGTATCAGCAACAAACGATATATAATCTTTATTGAAAGCCCAGTAACCCTGCTTCTGCAAAAGGCTGGTAATTCTTGTGCGTTCAGCATCAAGCACTCCTGATTCAAGATTCATCCCCTCATGTAAGAGGGAGGATTTCCTATTGTCATCAAGTATGAGAGAGATTATAGTGTCCTGTACAGTATAGCGGATATTATCCACCACGAACATTTTGCCAGGAGTAATCTTATACCTGACAGTAGCTTTACGTTTCCTTGAATAATCAGTTTCCACATTGACCTTGGCATTCAAATAGCCAGAGTTCATCAGTGAACGCCTCATATCCTGAACAGACACCTCGGACAGCATCTCATCAAGCAGCACAGGCTCCTCTCCAATCTTACGCAGAGTCCTGCTTATCCATCGGTCAGGATGCCTGATACTCGACATTGAGTATAGTCTAAGCGGAAATCTCAACAACCCGAGCCATTTTGAATTAGGAGTCTGGTAAGAATAGTTTCTGAATTTGGAGACAGCGTCATTCCTGCTTTCTGCCGAAACCACCTCGACCTTATCCAACAGATATCTTCCTTCAGGGACATGTTTATATATAGAGCATGAACCAAACCACATAACAGCAGCCAACATCATAACAGTATATATGATTTTCCTGTCCATATCTACAAGATATCACTATAAAATAAATTAAGCAAAGATACGGAAACTCGCACTGCTTTCAAAGAGCTGATTTGAAAAATAACTATCTTTACAAGCATCAAATAATCACTTATGTTTAGCAAGAATGATATTAAAAATATAAAAAGCCTGGAAAAGAAGAAGTTCCGTGACGAGAATCATCTGTTTGTAGTCGAAGGGCATAAACTGACAGAAGAACTTTTAGGAATTTTCAAATGTGTCCTTCTGGCGGCCACAAAAGAATGGATAGAAACCCATAAAAACATACCTGCTGAACGTGTCGAAACTATCACACATGATGAGTTAAAACGCGCCAGTCTGCTCCGCTCTCCTCAAGACGTGATAGCTGTATTCCGAATCCCTGATTACGCCGCAAACATACATACCCTTGTATCCCGGAATCTTGTTCTTGCTTTGGATGGCATTCAGGATCCCGGTAATATCGGGACGATAGCAAGAATAGCGGACTGGTTCGGCATAAATGACATTTTTTGTTCTCCGGATTGTGCTGACATATACGCCCCTAAAGCCATTCAAGCCACAATGGGAGCAATCGCAAGGGTTCGGTTCCATTACATTGACCTTCCCGCCACATTAAGATCCCTGCCTGAAGGAACAGCCATATATGGGACATTCCTGGACGGAGAGAACATATACAGGCATAATCTTGCAGAAAACGGAGTGATAATAATGGGTAATGAAGGTAACGGCATCAGCCCTTTAGTAAGCAATATAGTCACAGAGAGGTTATTTATACCGGACTGGCCAGGAAACAGACCGACATCAGAATCACTCAATGTCGCTGCCGCCACCGCCATCATTTGTGCTGAGTTTCGCAGACGCAGTCAGTGACAGAACTATCTTTTGTGAAATCTTAAGAGGGATACATCGGATAGTATGAATAGGGATTTCCTATCGTCTGTCTGATCCAGATAGTTGACTGACCCTGATATCCTTGTCATCGGTTTCACAGTATCGATTACCAAAGAGAGACTACTGTGCCCTGTACTGCATAACATGGTATCAATTGTGGAAACACTGTCAGGATAATAGACGGAGAGTTCAAGATATGCCTTATGGGGCACACTGTCCTGAGTTTCGACAAAAGTATGTGCGAAATACCATTCAATCGTGTCTGACGGGTAGAATGTCGTGTCCGCCGGAAACGAAAAAACAAGTTTCTTCATATAATCTGAAGTGTTCAGTATGCTGACACGATTCAAATACCAGATATCTACGCTGTCTCCGGATGCAACCAGCAAGGCTTTTTTCTCCGCCAGTTGCACCGAATTAGAAACCTGTTCGTATTCTTTATCTATCCTTGCACTTAAATCTTCATAAATTAAAGCAAGTTCTTTAGGATAGCGGGTGTACCATTTCAATGAATTATCAAACTGTTCCTTAGTGATGCCGTTTTTCTCAAAACACCAGTCCAGATAGGCGTCACGGGCATACCTTTCATCCCTCGGCAGTTCCATCACCACAGCCTGCGCAAGATGATAATCATAGAGCACAGCCTCCATTTTCCTGGGGGAAAGGACTCCGTCCGGACGTTTCTGCCTGCATCCTTCCGTAAGCATCAGCAGAAAGAGCAGCAGGATGGCAGTTTCAACTCTTCTCATCATCCGGTCCGGAAATATCTTCAGCACCTGTGACATCACTGGTATCCGCAACTGCGGCTTCATGCCCTGCATCACTATAGTTCAACCCCATATTAACAATTCTGGAATAGAAGAATATTACCACTATCACCCCGCAGGTTATACATGAATCGGCAAAATTGAAAATAGGACTGAAAAATATGTCACCCCCGACCAGAGGCATCCACTCAGGCCACTTGAAAAGCGGGAAATAGAACATGTCAACCACCTTTCCGTAAAGGAACGGGGCATATCCCTCGCCTATGGCCGTGAAATGCGCCACACCATCGGACACTGGCGTGCTCTCAGAGAACACAAGGCCGTAGAACATACAGTCAAACAGGTTCCCCAGTGCACCTGCAATAATGAATGAAACCGTTATCACATAACCTGTCGGGAACCCCTTTCCTGATATTTTGTACAAATACCAACAAAAAAAGGATATAGCCGCTATACGGAATAGTGAAAGAAAGAGTTTACCTATCAGCTCCAATCCGAAAGCCATACCATTGTTCTCCACAAACAATATTCTGAACCAGGATGTTATAAAAATCTCGTCACCGATAGCCATATTCGTTTTGACCAGGATTTTTATAACCTGGTCTATTATCAGTACCGCCAAGATTACTACAACAGAAATTAACCTTAGGTTGGAGCGTTTTCCTGACTCTTTCAAATCATTTTTCATAAACAAGTTCAATGTTTATGCTGTTTAGCCTCAATGGTTAGAGTGGCATGAGGCACTGCACGCAGACGCTCCTTGGGAATAAGCTTACCTGTCTCACGACAAATACCATAAGTCTTGTTCTCTATACGTACCAAAGCCGCCTGAAGTGACTGGATGAACTTCATCTGACGCTGGGCAAGTCGGGTAGTCTCCTCTTTTGAAAGGGTACTTGCGCCCTCCTCCAGCACCTTGTACGTTGGTGACGTATCATCAGTGCTGTTGTTGTCAGCATTCATCAATGATGCCTTGAGTGCATCATAGTCCCTCTGTGCTATCTCCAGTTTTTCATTGATAATCTGACGGAACTCTTCAAGTTCCTCATCAGAATAACGGTTCTTCTCTGTCATCGCGTGGATTTTTTATAATATTAATTAGGTTTTTTCTATTTTCAACTTTAATGAATAGTCGTCAAACGATATCTCCTCACCCTCTTCCAGATCCCGGACAATTTCCATAGAATCTGCCAGGACCTGACTCTTGATCCACTCCTCATGTTTTTTTACGGCAGCGTCAGTTTCAGGGCAGGAACCCAGTATAACATTAATCCTGTCTGTTATCTCAAAACCAGCCAGTTTACGTAAATCCTGAATCCTTTTCTTAAGCTCACGGGCTATACCTTCAAGCTTGAGTTCGTCGGTTAACTGTATGTCAAGCGCCACGGTGAGTGTTCCTTCATTGGCCACAACCCACCCCGGTATGTCCTCACTGTAAATCTCAACCTCGGTAGTATCAACCGTGGCGGGTGTACCGTTGATATCGAATGTAAAGCTACCTTCCTGCTCCAGCCTGGCTACATCATCCTGACTCATGTTCTGAACTGCTGCGGCAACGCCTTTCATGAGCGGACCAAACTTCTTGCCAAGAATCTTGAAGTTACATTTTACCTTCTTGACCAGAACGCTTGTTGCGCCCTCCACGAACTCAATCTCCTTGACATTAACCTGGTCACGGATAAGTTCCTTTACAGGCTCCAGATGTGAGCGTAGCTCTGCTGTAACAGGAATAAGTATCTTCTGCAACGGCTTACGCACGTTAATCTTGACATCATCACGCTTACGCAGTGCCAGTACCATGGATGTAAGCTTCTGTGCCAGCTCCATACGGGTCTCCAGTTCCTTGTCAACCAGAGTTTCATCACATACAGGGTAATCCGCCAGATGGACTGAAACCAGAGTATCGGAATAGGCCACCGATGTGAGGTCACGGTACAGACGGTCGGCATAGAACGGTGCTATGGGTGACATAAGCCTTGAAACAGTCTCTAAACAGGTGTAAAGCGTCTGATATGCAGCCAGTTTATCATCACTCATGCTACTGCCCCAGTAACGGTCACGGGTCAGGTGGACATACCAGTTAGACAGATAGTCATTGACGAATCCTGTTATCAGACGGCCGGCACGTGTAGGTTCGTAGTCATCAAGGCTCTCCCGGACGCCTCTAGTGAGTGAGTTGAGCTCACTCAGTATCCAACGGTCCATTACAGGACGATTTGAAACAGGAATCTGTGCGGCAGAATTGTCAAAGCCGTCCACATTAGCATACTGTGCAAAGAACTTGTATGTATTGTGCAGGGTACCGAAAAACTTGCGGGTGACATCCTTCACGCCCTCCTCATCAAATTTGAGGTTGTCCCAAGGCTGAGCGTTCGTTATCATATACCAACGCAAGGCATCACTGCCGTATTTCCCGATAGCGTCGAAGGGGTCCACGGCATTGCCCAAACGCTTGGACATCTTGTTGCCGTTCTTGTCCAGCACCAAGCCGTTTGAAATGACTGTCTTATATGAGACACCATCCTTTATCATCGTTGCTATGGCATGCAGCGTATAGAACCAACCTCGGGTCTGGTCCACGCCCTCGGCAATGAAATCGGCCGGGAAAACGGTACCGTTGTCAATCAGTTCCTTATTCTCGAATGGATAATGCATCTGGGCGAACGGCATGGCACCGCTGTCAAACCAGACATCTATCAGGTCAAGCTCACGTTTCATGACGCGGCCTGCATCCGATACCAGAACAATGTCATCCACGTACGGACGGTGCAGGTCTATCTTGTCATAGTTCTCCTGAGTATATACGCCAGGCTGGAAACCTTTCTCCCTGAACGGATTGGACTTCATGACACCGGCCTTGACGGATTTCTCAATCTCATTGTAGAGTTCCTCCACAGAGCCGATGCAAAGCTCATCGCCATCATCGTTGCGCCAGATGGGCAGCGGAGTTCCCCAGTAACGGCTACGGCTCAGATTCCAGTCATTCAGGTTCTCAAGCCATTTGCCGAAGCGGCCGGTCCCTGTTGATTCAGGTTTCCACTTGATGGTATTGTTCAGTTCCATCATACGCTCCCGGGCGGCAGACGCCTTTATGAACCAGCTGTCCAGAGGGTAGTAAAGAACCGGCTTGTCAGTTCGCCAGCAGTGAGGATAGTTGTGAACGTGCTTCTCTATCTTGAATGCAGTGCCCTGCTGTTTCATGCGGATGCACAGATATACGTTCAGATCCTCAGCCTTCTGAGCGGCAGCCTCGTCATACCTGCCTCCCTCGTTGAACCTGGGATCATACGCATTCTTGACGTATGCGCCCTGATACTCCTTGTAAAGGCCTGTATCCACGCAGTCCTTCACAAAATCCGGATCCAGCTCATCCATGAGCCAGTACTTACCCGTAAAGTCAACCATGGGACGGGTCTCCATCTTACGGTTGATCATGAACAGCGAAGGTATGCCGGCAGCCTTGGCCACAAATGCGTCATCAGCACCGAATGTGGGTGCTATATGCACAATGCCGGTACCATCCTCTGTGGTAACATAATCACCGGGAATAACGCGGAAACCGGCATCGGAAATCTGTATAGTACCGTCCTCAGCCTTGAAAACAGGCTTTACCCAAGGGAAGAGCTGCCTGTAATGCATGCCCAGCAAATCCTCACCCTTGTACTCAGCTACAATCTGATAAGGAATGACCTTATCGCCCTGCTTGTATGAGTCAAGCGCCAGTTCTGCACCCTTGGGATCAAGATAGGCAGCCAGGCGCTCCAGGGCCATTACCGCTGTAACAGGCTGGCCGTTATAGGGATTATATGTGCGTACAGCCACATAATCTATCTTTTTGCCCACGCAGAGAGCGGTATTTGAAGGCAGAGTCCACGGGGTTGTGGTCCATGCCAGGAACACGGGAGTGCCCCAGCCCGTCATCTCGGGCTTGGGATCGGTCATCGTGAACTGAGCGGTCACTGTAGTGTCCTTTACGTCACGGTAGCAGCCGGGCTGGTTCAGCTCATGGCTGGAAAGACCTGTGCCTGCTGCCGGTGAGTAAGGCTGTATGGTATATCCTTTATAAAGATAACCCTTGCCGTAGAGTTGCTTGAGCAACCACCATAGGGTCTCTATGTAACGGTTGTCGTATGTGATGTAGGGGTTATCCAGGTCCACCCAGTAACCTATCCTCTGTGTAAGGTCACTCCAGTGTTCCTTATATTTCATAACCTCAGTACGACAGTTCATGTTGTATTCATCGACCGATATTTTCTTACCGATATCCTCCTTGGTTATGCCGAGTTTCTTCTCCACGCCAAGCTCAACCGGCAGTCCGTGTGTATCCCATCCGGCCTTACGGTTAACCTGATAGCCGCACATGGTCTTGTAACGGCAGAAAGTGTCCTTGATGGTACGTGCCATTACGTGGTGGATGCCGGGCATTCCGTTTGCCGATGGAGGTCCTTCATAAAATACAAATGACGGATGACCTTCACGCTCCTTTATACTGCGTCTGAAAAGATCCTCCTTTAGCCAGTCCTCCAGAACATCCTTGTTGACCTGTGACAGGTCAAGTTGTCCGCGCTCAGCAAACTTTTTCATCACAAATATCTGATATATAAAGATTTAATGTCATAACACGAGCACTCTGCCCGTAATTAGGCGCAAATTTACTGAAATATTTTCATTGGGCAACATCTTCGCCTTGTTATAATAGTTGTCAACTCTCTGAAAGATGAGTGACGCCGGTCACTCATCCTCATTACCAACGGTAAGTTTCAGCGTACTTGCCAATCTTAATCAAGGCCCCTCTTGCTTTTACTCTAAGTGCCATAAATCAAATGTTTTCATGGTAAAAAGAACTTGTTTTTCGGTTTGTAAAAATTTTTTCTCTCTGGCCGGAGCTTTCGGCTGGCGCCATTATCCTCCACGTCCGTTCATCACTCCAGTGGGGAAAAATTTACGCCTCAACTGGGAAATTTTTTTTCTCCAATTAGAGCGTCAGTTCTTCCGTTCCTTAATGATACAAATAGTACAAAAGAGGTCAGGCCCTTTTTATGCTACTTTGTAAATGATTTTTATTTCCTGAATATTCAGGCACTGTCAACTTTTTCGGTTCTTCCGCAATTTAAGACAAGTTTTTGTTTGAGTCGTTGCAGTTAAGTCATATTATCTTGTTATCAACTTCGTTTTACTCTCACTCTACCCATACTCTACCCATAGGGTTGCCATAGGGTTGCCATAGGGTAGCCATAGGGTAGCCATACCCCTTGAGTATGGCACAAAGCAACCTGAAAGCAGAGTGATTGCTGCCTATAAGCAGCTTAAGGGCTGCCTTTCAACTAAATTGCGGAAGAGCCACCAAAATCAGGAAAAGACAAGGAAAACATTACATTTGCCAACCTCCTTATTGCGCTATGCCGGATTCTTAGTAAATTCGCGGTTTGAAACAGATACCCATTCCAAATGAATGTTGCAATAGTAAAGTATAATGCCGGGAACATACGTTCGGTAACAGGTGCGCTGGGCAGGCTTGGCGTCAATCCCATTCTGACCGATAATGAAGAGCAGTTGCGCTGTGCTGACAAAGTGATTTTTCCGGGTGTAGGCGAAGCAAGCACCACAATGGAATACCTTCGTGAGCACGGTCTGGACCGGATAATCAAGGATTTGAAACAACCGGTTCTGGGTATTTGCCTTGGCCAGCAGCTTATGTGCAGCCACAGCGAGGAAGGCCGTACCGACTGTCTGGGCATATTTGATGTACCTGTTCTCAAATTCCAGCCGCAGCGCCATGAAGACAAGGTGCCGCACATGGGTTGGAACACCATAGAGACCACGAAGGACGGACTGTTCAAAGGATTCACAAAACCGGAATACGTATATTTTGTACACAGTTTCTATGTGCCGGTTTGTGAGTGGACAGCAGCAAAAACGGAATACATACTCCCGTTCAGCGCATCGCTCCAGAAGGAAAACTTCTACGCGACCCAGTTCCATCCCGAGAAAAGCGGTGCCACAGGCGAACGGATTCTTAAAAATTTTCTTGACATATAGCATCATGGAGATTGTTCCTGCAATAGATATAATAGACGGCAAATGCGTAAGACTCACCAAGGGTGACTACAACGTCTGCAAGACCTATAGCGACAATCCGCTGGATATGGCTTTACGCTTTCAGGATGCCGGCATAAGAAGATTGCATCTGGTTGACCTGGATGGGGCTCGCAGCAAACATATAGTGAACCACCCCACCCTGGAATCAATAGCCGGACACACCAATCTTACCGTAGATTTTGGAGGCGGCATAAAAACCAGGGCTGACTTGGAAACAGCATTGGAATGCGGAGCGCAGATGGTAACCATAGGCAGCACCGCCGTAACCTGTCCGGAACTTATGGCCGAATGGATTGATGAGTTTGGACCGGAGCATCTGATACTTGGAGCCGATGCCCGTGATGGCAAAATATCGGTCAACGGCTGGAAGGAGGACAGTGAGTTGACACTCAGTGACTTTATACGCAATTATATGCAGAAAGGCATAACCCGGGTCCTCTGCACTGACATCAACCGCGACGGTATGCTGCAAGGCCCGGCCTTAGAGCTCTACAAATCCCTGCTCAGGGAGTTTCCAGACATACATCTGATAGCCAGTGGAGGCGTGAGTTCCGTAAAGGACCTGATTGACCTGAAAGAGGCCGGACTGCCGGCAGCTATTGTAGGCAAGGCATATTATGAGGGTCATATAACCCTTGACCAACTTTCCCGGCTCAGCCAAGAATGACAACATGTTAGCAAAGAGAATCATACCCTGCCTGGACATACGTGACGGACGTACCGTCAAGGGCACCAATTTTGTAAACCTACGTGATGCAGGTGACCCTGTAGAACTGGGTAAACTATACAGTCAGCAGGGCGCTGACGAACTTGTATTCCTAGACATAACAGCATCGTTTGAAGGCAGAAAAACCTTTACAGAACTGGTTGAACGCATAGCTTCAAACATATCCATTCCGTTCACCGTAGGTGGAGGCATCCACGAATTGAAAGACGTGGAGCGTCTGCTTAAGGCAGGGGCGGATAAAGTGTCAGTAAACTCAGCTGCGCTCAAGCGTCCGGAACTGATTGACGAAATTGCACTAAACTTCGGTTCACAGGTATGCGTGGTGGCAATAGACGGCAAGCAGACACCGGATGGATGGCGCTGTTTCCTTAATGGAGGCCGCGTACCTACAGACCGCATGCTGTTTGAATGGGCACATGAAGCCAATGAACGGGGAGCAGGCGAGATACTGTTCACCAGCATGGACCATGACGGCGTTAAACAAGGTTACGCCAATAAAGCACTACGCAAGCTTTCCGATGAACTCAGCATACCTGTAATAGCATCAGGAGGTGCCGGTACAAAAGAACATTTCCGCGATGCATTCATTGAGGGTCATGCAGATGCAGCACTTGCCGCGAGTGTTTTTCACTTCAATGAGATACCGATTCCCGAATTAAAGCAGTACCTTTGCATCCAGAATATATCAATTAGATTATAATAACTATAATTACGTATATGCAGATTGATTTCGAGAAAAACAAAGGTCTGGTACCTGCCATAATACAGGACAATGTAACATCTAAAGTCCTGATGATGGGCTATATGAACAAAGACGCTTTTGAGAAGACTGTCAGTTCAAAGTTGGTGACTTTCTGGAGCCGTTCCAGACAATGTCTGTGGACAAAGGGGGAGACAAGCGGGAACTACCTCCACGTTAAGGAGATTCTTATTGACTGCGATAGTGACACACTCCTTATCAAAGCTCATCCTGACGGACCCGTATGCCATACAGGACAAGATACGTGCTGGGGTGAGAACAATCAGGCGGATCTTAACTTCATTTCATTTCTTCAGGATTTCATTGCCCGCCGCCATGAGGAAATGCCTGAAGGCTCGTACACCACCTCATTATTCAAAAGTGGAGTAAACCGTATGGCCCAGAAAGTGGGTGAGGAGGCTGTAGAAACTGTCATCGAAGCCACCAACGGTACTGATGACCGGCTCATTTACGAGGCATCAGACCTGATTTATCACCTAATAGTGCTTCTGACCTCCAAGGGTCATCGGATTGAAGAACTGGCGACCGAGCTCAGGAAACGACACAAGGAATAAAGCCTTTAGCAGTAATGGACATCATAGATTACCATAATGTTGAAATACGTCAGGGAGACATGTTTGTCCTCGGTGATATTTCTTTCACTGTTCAGGAGGGTGATTTCGTATATCTGATTGGGAAGGTTGGGTCTGGCAAGAGCAGTCTTCTCAAGACAATCTATGCTGAACTCGAGGCTGTCTGCCCAATGCCGGACAGTCATGCATTTGTCCTGAATACGAGTCTGCAAAACCTTAAGAAGAGAAATATACCCAAGTTGCGCCGTCAGATGGGGATAGTTTTTCAGGATTTTCAGCTACTCACTGACAGGAATGTGTTCGACAATCTCAGTTTTGTACTGAAATCAACTGGTTGGAAAGACAAAAAACTGATTCACCAGAAGATATTCCAGGTACTGGACATGGTCGGCATGGAAACAAAAGGATACAAGATGCCACACGAGCTCTCCGGTGGAGAACAGCAACGAATATGTATTGCACGTGCTCTTCTGAATGACCCGAAGCTTATACTGGCGGATGAGCCCACAGGCAACCTTGACCCTGATACCGGCCGCCAAATAATGGAGATACTTCGGAAAGTAGGTGATAAAGGAACCACTGTTGTGATGATTACCCATAATCTCCAATGGGTGCATGATTTTCCAGGAAGAATATTTCAGTGTGTAGGCAGGCGTCTTATTGTTGATGCCATACTCCCTGACGGGATTTCCGAAACCGGTGAACAAGACGACACAAGCCTCACGGAAGAGTCTGTCCGCATAACTGAAAACAACGATACAATCATAGCATAACCCGAAAAACAGCATTATAACATGAAAGTTTTGAAATTTGGAGGAACATCGGTAGGTTCCCCGCAAAGGATGAAGGATGTATGCCGTCTGATAACCGCTGACGGTCAGAAGAAACTTGTTGTCCTGTCTGCCATGTCAGGTACGACGAACTCGCTTGTAGAAATAGCCCAATACCTTTACGGAGGCAACAAAGCTGGTGCAGACGATGTGATAAATCGCTTGCGCGCCAAGTATTACGCCCATGTTCCTGATCTGCTTTCCCGGAAAGAGAATCAGGATGATGTACAGAAATTTCTTGAAGACAAGTTTTCATACCTGCAGTCTTTCTCCAAGGACAACTTTACGGAGAAAGAAGAGAAAATCATACTGGCACAAGGCGAGTTGATTTCGACCTACATGGTTACATGTTATCTCAAGGAGCTGGGTATCAAAGCAACTCTCCTGCCTGCCCTGGACTTCATGAAGACCGATGCTGATGCAGAGCCTGACATGAACTTCATTACTGAACACGCTGCAAAAGCCCTTGAGTCTGTCCCCGACATGCAGATATACATAACACAAGGCTTCATTTGCAGGAACGCACAGAATGACATTGACAACCTGCAACGTGGTGGCAGTGACTATACCGCATCCATTCTTGGTGCCGCCATCAAGGCGGATGAGATCCAGATATGGACTGACATAGACGGTATGCACAATAACGACCCGCGTGTTGTTGATAATACCCAACCAGTACGCCATCTTCATTTTGAGGAGGCAGCTGAGCTTGCATATTTCGGAGCCAAGATACTCCACCCCACCTGCATTCAGCCGGCCAAGGCAGCCAACATTCCGGTACGGTTGCTCAACACTATGGAGCCCGACGCTCCCGGCACACTTATTGACAACCATTCCGAGCCCGGCCGCATAGCAGCTGTGGCAGCCAAAGAGAATATCACAGCAATTAAGATTAAGTCCAGCCGTATGCTTCTGGCTCACGGCTTTCTCAAAAAAGTGTTCGAAGTATTTGAGTCATACCGTACATCTATTGACATGATCTGCACATCAGAGGTAGGAGTTTCCATGTCTATAGACAACACCAAACATCTGGAGGACATAGTAGCCGAACTTAAGAAATACGGTACTGTGACCGTGGACAAGGATATGTGCATTATCTGCGTGGTAGGCGATATGGTTTGGGAGAATCTGGGATTCGAATCCCGCGCGCTGGATGCCCTGGCAGACATTCCTGTGCGAATGATATCATACGGTGGAAGCAATTACAACATCTCATTCCTGGTTAAGGGAACAGACAAGAAGGCCGCCCTACAGCACCTTAGTGATGTACTATTCAACAACAAGTAAAGATGCGAACGCCATTCTACCAGTATGACCTGGAGATATTGGAGAATACTCTGAAGGAAATAAAGGAGTGTACTGCCGCCAATCCTGACTGGCATGTTCATTATGCTATCAAGGCAAATGCAAACCCTTTGCTGCTCAAACATATCAATGAATACGGATTAGGGATAGACTGTGTGAGCGGTGGTGAGATACAAGCTGCAATAGACAACGGATTCCCTGCATCATCAATAGTTTTTGCAGGTGTGGGCAAGGCTGACTGGGAGATTGATTTGGCCCTTAAGTCAGGAATCCTTTGTTTCAACGTGGAATCCGAGGCTGAGCTGGATGTCATTGCCGAGCGCTGCATGGCTTTGGATAAGACTGCACACATCGCATTGCGGGTAAATCCCGATGTTGACGCGCACACTCACGCCAACATAACCACAGGTAAGGCTGAAAACAAGTTCGGCATAGAAATTCCCATGTTGCTGCCCATAATACGCAAGGCACAGCAAAATCCTTATTTCAAGTTTGAGGGACTGCATTTCCACATAGGTTCACAGATTCTGGACATGGAACCGTTCCGTCTGCTCTGCTGCAAGGTGAATGAGCTCCAGGATATGCTTGAAGCAAAAGGAATCAAGCTGAACAGCATAAACGTAGGTGGCGGACTGGGTGTGGACTATGAGAACCCTGAACTAAATCCCGTGCCTGAGTTCAAGAAATATTTCAGAATCTTCCGTGACGAGCTCAAACTGCGCTCCGGCCAGCAGCTCCATTTTGAGCTGGGTCGCGCTATTGTGGCCCAGTGCGGTCGTCTTGTCACAAAAGTCCTTTACGTCAAACAAGGGACGGTCAAAAGATTCGCCATAGTTGATGCCGGTTTCACTGAACTTATCCGTCCCGCCCTCTATGGCGCACACCATAAGATAGTGAACCTGAACTCTAAAGGCCCGCTCCAAAGATATGACGTGGTTGGCCCCATCTGCGAATCATCGGACATATTCGGTAAGGACGAGATGCTGCCTGAAGTTCACCGCGGTGACCTGATTGCTCTCATGACAGCCGGTGCATATGGTGAAACCATGTCATCCTGCTACAACTGCCGTCCACTCCCTCCTTCTGAGGCAGGAAAGTTCTGATTTTAATCCCAACAGGCATGGAGATATTCGTTTACCTGATATGTGCTCTTATAGGAATAGCCATAGGTTATCTGATTGGGAGAAACCGGAAAAGAGAACATGAACTTGACGCTCAGGTCAAGGTGCTTGAATCACGTATTGTAAGCCTGAAAGAACAGGCAGCCCGGGACAAGGAAGATTGGGAATCCCGCACTTCAAGGTCCAGACTTGAATGGCAGGAACACATGCAGGAACTACTTGATGCCCGCCAGAAAGCATGCGATGATATGATATCTGCTCAGGAAAAACGTCATGAGGAGGCATTCTCCGCTCAGCAGACGAAGTTTGACGAAACAATCGCCAAAGTCACTGCTCAGATGAAATCGGCCACTGAAGATATGCTCAAACGCCGTCAGGAGGAATTCGCCACGTCGAGCAATACCAGTCTGGGACAGATAGTCAATCCTCTGAAAGAAACTATTGACAACATGAAAGAGGCCATGAAGGAGAACACTTTAAAACAGACCTCCATAAGCAGTGAGATCAAGATCCAGGCGGAAAACATGATGCGGCAGAGTGCCGCTGCCAAGGAGAGCGCTGATGAACTTACACGAGTGTTCCGTCACGCCGGTCGCGTACAAGGCAACTGGGGTGAAATAATACTTGATGAACTGCTGGAGTCTCAGGGGCTGACCAGGGGAGTTCATTATGATCTCCAATCATCTATACGTGATTCAGCCGGTAATTTGGTGCGTACTGACGAAGAGCGGAGCATGCGTCCTGATGTTATTCTTCATCTTGATCAGAAACGGGATGTGATAATAGACTCCAAGGTTTCACTCACAGCTTTTATGGACTATGTGAACGCAGAGGATGAACAAACACGCATCAAAAACCTTAAAGCTCATGTTGAAAGCATCCAGAAACATGTCAAGGAACTAGCCTGCAAGGATTACTCATCGTATGTTAAACCCCCTAAGGTCCGCATGGACTACGTAATCATGTTTGTACCCAACACCGGTGCACTCTGGACAGCCGTCAATGCCCAACCGGACCTATGGAGAAAAGCCATGGACAGGAATGTATATATCGCCGATGAGCAAACACTCTTTGCCGCTTTGCGGATAATAAGCATGACATGGACCCAGATAGCCCAAGCCCAAAATCACGAGAAAGTCTATGAACTGGCCAATGAGATGATGGACCGTGTGGGACAATTCATGGACCGCTACAAAGCAATTGGTAAGTCTCTTGAGAATGCAAGCAAGGCATACGAGGCGGCTGACAAGAAACTCCAGCCCAGCGGACAGAGTATAATACAGACCTGCGTAAAACTACAGAAACTTGGTGCCAGGCAAAGTGCCCGCAACCCTATTCCGTTGTTGGAGGATTCCCCTTCGACGGATGATGGGTTTGAAAAAACCGAGTCTGTATCAGATGACAACGAAAACTGATTAGCACAATGATGAGAAATACTGTTCTGATGTTGGTTATACTGCTGCTACCCATAACGGCAGCATTCGGAAAGAAGAATGAGAAACAAAACATAATGGTGTGGGGAGTGGTCCAGACAGCCCAAGACGGGAAAGACTATCTGACCATGTACAAGAACTGTCCGGCCGAAGTTACCGCCCAGTTCCATTTTCTGTACAAGGACAACACAAAATCTGTAATGTATGAAATAATCATGTCTGATACAGTTGCCGAGGTCCTGGATCCAGTGCCTGTTGAGAAACCGGTCAAGGAGGTGGTAATTGACAACATAATTTACAGCACTCCCGGTACCGATGGCAAAATATACAAGACAAAAGATCCGAACGACCCTATGCTTGCCATGCTGCTGGTTGACCTGTTCGATATCTATCACGACATTTTCTGGTTTGATGCCATGCACAGGGCGCATTACTACAAAAACCGCAAATATGACAATTGGAATCCCGATAATAACGGACGTTATAAAAAAAACAAAACCAAATCGCCGGAACTGGATCTGGATAAAATAGATGATTCCGCACTGTTGATAGGAGTAGCGGCAGTAGCGGCAGCATCAGCCGGAATGATATGGGCTGTGGCTGATAATTGGGATAAGCCGGATGACAGATTCCCTTATTTTTCCGTTTCACCTCAAGTCCAGTATTACTTTCAGACAAATAATGTGCGTGATGTCATCCAGTTCAAATACAGATTCGGTAATTACGGCGGCCTCTCACTTATGGGCGACCTTGGCTATTGCTCTGGCTCCCTTAAACATCCATATCTATTTGACAAGCGCTTCACATGGAGTCTTGGGGCAGGTCTCGATTTGGGAGCATTCTCTCTCTCTTTTCATTTTAAACCGTCAACATCCGGTTATAATATGGAGAATTTCCTGAATTGTCAGTTGGGATATGACATTTACGTGACCAATGGTCTGGCCATAGACCTGAGGACAGGGATAGGTTTATTTGAGCATGACAATGACTATTATGCAGATTATCCACTCTCTGTCGGCCTGCTCTGGAAATTCTGAGTGAGACAACATAATATATTTTTATATTTGCAAGACTAACCCACTATATACGCCAATGTCAACAAACAGGTATCTTGACCCACACTGTGAAGCAATCTTACAAGAGTACAAAGAGAACCTTCCCCGTCTTAAGACAGTTGAAGTCCAAGTGTCAGATTCCCTGAAAAGGACTCTTTCTGACATCGGGTTACTTGTTGCAGCTATAGAATCACGTATAAAGTCGTATGATTCATTAGCAGGTAAGCTCGAACTTAAAGGACACAAGTACCAAAGCCTGGCTGACCTGACGGACATAATCGGACTCAGGATCATAACATTTTACGTGGATGACGTTGACAAAGTCGCATCTGCTGTGGAACGCCTGTTCACCATAGATTGGGAAAACTCTATAGACAAACGCAAGATTCACGAGACAGACAGTTTCGGTTATCTGTCATTGCATTATATCTGCTCTATTCCTGATTTTCCATATCGTTTCGAAATCCAGATGCGTACACTCCTGCAGCATGCCTGGGCCAATATGAACCATGACACAGGATACAAATCAGGTGTTGAGATTCCCAAGCGCTATATGCGCAACATGAGCAGACTGGCAGGAATGCTGGAACTTGTAGATGACGAGTTCAGCAAAATACGCAATGAGTTGACTGATTACCGCCGCCGTGTCCAGGCATTGGTGCGTTCCGGCAATCTGGACGAGGTTCCGATTGACGGAGATTCTTTCCGCAGTTATTTGGAACTCAATCCCTTCGGTCAGCTTAACAAGCGCATAGCCGCCATTAATCAGGCTGAGATTCAGGATGTTTCCCTTATGCCATATCTTGCGGTTTTCAGAGGGCTTGGCCTCAACACACTGGGAGATATCGTCAGTATGATCAAAAACTACTCTGAAGGTGCCTATCAGATAGCATGCTATCAGATTGGATTAACTGATCTTGACATCATTTCGTCATCCATCGGTCCCCAAGACCTATGCATAGCATTCATTCTCAAGAACGGAGGAGGAAAGGCTGGTATCAAATATATGTTTGATCTACTGAACGGCGTATCTGAAAGCAATGCCACAATGGCTGATTTCCTGATGGAACAATCCAAGGATTTGCCTTTTATGAACACCGACAACTGACCTGTACCTATGGCACATACACTTACAGATATAGAAAAGAAATCTGCACGTGCGGGACTCTTGCTGATAATCATTGCGGCACTTACGCTTGAGGCCACATCCATTGTCCAGTACTTTTACTCACAGAAAGGCATCAAGGAAGAGGCTTCCATGCGCGCAGAGAGCCAGTTGGAAACCACTAAAGTCCGGATAATGGACATCATAAATCAGGCTGAAGCTGCGGTACGAAACAGCGTATGGATTGCACAATGGTGTCTGGAAGTTCCCGATAGCATGGGCCGTGTCACACAACGCATAGTTCATGACAATCCCGTAGTAGTAGGCTCGACAGTTGCTTTTGTACCTGGCTATGACAAACGGCACGAGTTGTTCGCTCCGTATTGCTACCGCGAATCCGGAACAGGTGAGATCAAACTCAAATCATTGGCCACCACTCAGTATGACTATCCTTCACAGGAGTGGTTTACAAAACCTATAGAACTTGATACCGGATATTGGTCAGAACCATACATCGATGAGGGAGGAGGCGAGATGCTCATGACTACCTACTCTCTTCCGTTACGTGACTCCAAAGGCAATGTTGCGGCAGTCATCACTGCGGACATCTCCCTTGACTGGCTAAATGAACTTGTTGGCAACATATCTGTTTACCCCAATGCATACAGTGTTTTACTGAGCCGAAGCGGTCAGATTATGGTCTGCCCGGTAGAGACATTGGTCATGAATACCAGTATCCAGGACCTGCAACGGAACAGTCTGGCAGGCAATGAAACATTCAACGACATAAGTCATTCAATGCTCTCCGGACATTATGGCAACAGAAGGATCAAGCACCAGGGAGTAACCAGTCAGGTTTATTTTGCTCCTGTGGAGCGCACAGGATGGTCCATGTCTATAGTTATTCCTGAAAACGAGATATTTGCAGGCATACGCCGTATAGGTGTCATTGTCAAACTGTTACAAATACTTGGAATAGTCATGCTCATTCTGCTGTTACGCTCGGTAGCCAAGAGACAGTACAAGTACAAGATGCTTAACGAGCAGAAAGAACGCATTGAAGGTGAGCTTCAGATTGCCAGTGCCATTCAGATGGCCATGATACCCAAGATATATCCACCATACCCTGAACGCGAAGACATTGATGTATTCGGACAACTTACCCCGGCTAAAGAGGTAGGCGGTGACCTGTTTGATTTCTATATCCGTGAAGAGAAACTGTTTTTCTGTATTGGCGACGTGTCGGGCAAGGGTATTCCGGCATCACTTTACATGATGGTCACCAGAGCGCTGTTCAGGACCATCTCGACTCATGAGTCATCACCTGATAAGATAATGTCAAACCTGAATGACATCATGTCGCAGGATAACGAGTCTAATATGTTCGTAACCCTGTTTTTAGGAGTATTGGACCTGCCTACAGGCCGTCTGCACTATTGTAATGCCGGACATGACGCACCCATACTTATAGGCAATACAGGAGCAGGTATGCTGCCTGTTGACTCCAACCTTCCGGTGGGAGTCATGCCGGAATGGAAATACAGTCTGCAAGAGAGTGTCATCGATCCTGACACCTGCATATTCCTCTACACTGACGGTTTGACCGAAGCTGAGGATATAGAGCACCGCCAGTACGGTATGACACGTATCAGGGAATTGACGCAACAACTGCAACAGAACGGCACATTTTCGCCAACAGTTATTATAAACAGCATGACCGATGCCGTACATCTGTTTGTTGGAAATGCTGACCAGAGTGATGACCTAACAATGCTGGCCATCCAATACACCTTGCATCAAAAGGATTTTAAATTTCAGCGTAGCCTTACCCTGACCAATGACATAAAACGCATTCCCAGGCTCAACGCCTTCATTGATGACGTGTGTAATGCTAACGGAATTGATATGTCCGAATCCATGCAGATAAACCTTGCCTTGGAAGAAGCTGTTTCCAATGTCATTAACTATGCCTACCCCACCGGCACCAAGGGCGATATTACTATTGAGGCAAAGTCCAACGGAGAAAAAATGTTTTTCATAATCTCTGATACAGGAACGCCATTTGACCCAACAGCCAGACCTGCGGTTGACACCACCCTCAGCGCCGAGGACCGCGAAATAGGAGGACTGGGAATACATCTTATACGTAAGATTATGGACCATATCAATTACGAACGTACAGACGGGCATAATGTCTTTACTCTTATAAAGAAACTCAACAAATGACGATTCCCTTATCAATATTCAACATTGACCTCTCATCGGGCAATCTCATACTGCTAGTTTCACTACTGATGTTTGTAGCCATACTGATGGCAAAAGTAGGGACCAGGTTCGGAGTTCCCGCCATGCTGCTGTTCCTTATCATAGGAATGCTGGCCGGCGAGGACGGTTTAGGTATCAATATAGACAACCTGCACATGGCAGAGTTCCTCGGTCATCTGTGCATGACCATAATACTGCTTTCCGGTGGTCTGGAGACATCGCTCGAAGAGACCCGTCCTATAATAAGGAAAGGTATATCCATGTCAACTCTGGGTGTTTTCATTACAATACTTGTTACAGGATCATTCATCTGGCTCACTTTCGGTGACAGGTTAGGCGAAGGCAAGACCCTTTTTGGCAGTTTCCTGCTGGCAACAGTACTTTCATCAACCGATTCCGCATCGGTATTCTCCATACTGCGCAACCGACGACTCACATTGAGGGAGAACCTGGGACCGTTGCTGGAGCTGGAGTCGGGCAGCAATGACCCCATGGCATACGTACTTACCATTTTGCTGGTACAGATCATCGAATCTCTTGAAAACGTGACCGGAGCAGCGTCCGTAACATGGCAAATAATACTGACTGGATTCTGGGTCCTGATAAAGCAGATAATCATTGGTTTCGGTGTCGGTATTGCATTGGGACACGCCACACGCTGGCTACTCAGGAATATCAGGCTTCAGAACAGCCCGCTTTACGCCATTATGATATTGAGCATAGCGTTGTTTGCCAACGGCGCAGCATCATTCATAGGAGGTAACGGGCTGCTTTCGCTGTATGTCACCGCCATAATAACAGGCAACATGAAAGACCTGCCGTTCAAGAAGGATATACTACTGCTCTCCGACGGAATTACATGGCTTGCACAACTTATGATGTTCCTGCTTCTGGGACTGCTGGCCAAGCCGTCACAGATGGAGAACATATTGTGGCCAGCTCTTCTGATAGGACTGTTCCTGATGATCATAGCCCGTCCTACCGGCATTATGCTGAGCCTGCTGCCTTTCAAAGGACTCACTTTCAGAGCCAAGATACTTGCATCATGGGTAGGGTTAAAGGGTGCCGGTCCCATACTGTTTGCCCTTTACACCGTATTGGAAGGATTGGAGGATTCAATTGAGATCTTCAACATAGTATTCACCATAACGCTCCTTTCGCTGCTGGTACAGGGCATGACACTCACACCAATGGCGCGTCTGCTCAACCTGAGCATAGATGATGACCCTGAAGTGGAGACATTCGGCATGGAAATACCCAATGAGATGGGAATGCTACGTGACCACATAGTAAGCCAAGAGGACCTTACCAACGGTGAAAACCTAAGAGACTTGCATCTTCCGCATGGCATCCGTGTCATAATGGTGCGACGTGACAGCAAATATCTGGTGCCGCATGGAAGCATGAAACTCATGACAGGTGACAGGCTTGTCATACTGATTGGTGACACCGATGACTGACAACCATCAATAACCAAATAAAATAAAAGATTATGGAAGTAATAACCAACACACAGGACAATGTGACGACCGCCCAGCTGATAGGACGTTTGGACACACCGGCATCCCAGGAGATAAGCGGTGATTTTGAAAGCCTCATTAAACTGGCCGACGGAACGGTCATACTTGACTGTTCACAATTGGAATACATTTCCAGTTCCGGACTGCGTCTTTTCCTGTCTCTGCGTAAAGCTGCTGCATCAAAAGGCGGTAAAGTTATAGTCAAGGCTATAAACAATGATATTCGCTCGGTTTTTATGATGACAGGTTTCCTCAACCTTTTTGAGATCCAGAACTGAATTTCCTTTAGCAAAAATGGCCAACAAACCTCTTGACACCACCCTACTTGACCGTGCCATAGTTTTTTCGGTCCGGGCACACGCTGGGACGGAACGGCGCGGCAAAGGATTTCCATACATAGTTCACCCTATGGAGGCAGTATCTATTGCCGCTACAATAACCTCTGATCAGGAAATACTAGCTGCCGCTGCTTTACATGACACTGTTGAGGATACTGACGTCACGATTGAACAGATTCAAGCAGAATTCGGTGAGAGGATCGCTTCATTGGTATCATCCGAAACCGATGTAGTATTCGACAGCCGTTCCGAAACGGAAAGCTGGCATGACCGCAAACAAGCTGCAATAAACCGTCTGGCAAAAGTTTCCCGTGACGCCAAGATTGTTGCTATAGGTGACAAACTATCCAATATGAGAGCCATAGCCCGAGACTATGCTGTTCAGGGCGATGCTCTATGGAGCCTGTTCCATGTCAATGACCCCAAAGACCATGAATGGCACTACCGTGGTCTGGCTGATGCATTGAGTGAATTACAGGATACATTTGCTTTCCAGGAATTTGAGATGCTGATAAACCAGGTCTTCAACAATAAATAATGAAATAATGGAAGCCTCAAAGATTTCACTCGATGACTACGTGCTATCCGGAGGTGGAGCCAACGGTGAAAGCTATGACCACATCACGGACCCTGACCTGATGCTCAAACTATATTTCCCCGGCAAGATACAGCAGCCTTTTGACGAGATGATGCTTGCACGTAAGGTATACGAGCTAGGTGTACCCACCCCTGAACCAGGTGATTATGTGGTTACTGATGATGGACGCTACGGCATCAGGTTCCATCGTATTCCAGGAAAGAAATCATATTCACGCGCCACAGCCGATAATCCTGAACTCGTAGGCCAATATGCTGAAGAGTTTGCGGATATGTGCCTGAAACTGCATGCCGTCCATGTGGATAAAAACAAATTCGAGTGTGTCAAAGACCGTTATTACCGTCTGCTTACCGAAAACCCTTTTTTCAGTACACGACAGAAAGAGCGTATAGGACAGTTTATTTCGGATGTTCCGGACAGCGATACAGCCCTACACGGTGATCTTCAATTCAGCAATGCCATTTTTTCCGGAACTGACCGTTATTTCATAGATCTGGGTGATTTCTGTTACGGATACTACCTTTTTGACGTAGGAATGGTCTATCTGTGCTGCTGTCTGAGTGATGAGAGTTTCATAGAAGAGACCTTTCACATGCACAAACAACTCTCAATAAAGTTTTGGCAGAATTTTGCACCGGCATATTTCGGCACTGACCGTACTTTGAGAGACATTGAAGAGGAAATACGCCCTTTCGCCGGACTCAAAACCCTTATTGTGGAGCGTGACACAAATTGTCCTATGCCGGGATTACGTTCCGCCCTCACTTCAATCCTGTAGTAATATACTCCTCAAAACAATATGTTTCACGAATACAGGGCCGCACATGCAGCCCTGTATATGTGGAGCATATCGGACTTGAACCGATGACCGCTTGATTGCGAACCAAGTGCTCTACCAACTGAGCTAATACCCCATAACAGTATTGTGACGCTAAATTACATCATTTTATTCGAACCGGATAGATTTTGAGGGGAGAATTCTGGAAATTACTGCACTCGGAATAAGCATCATCAGCATGGAAATGATGAACATGGCTGAATTAAGTATAATAAGCCATCCCACCCCAAGATGGATTGGTACGCAGTCAAGGTAGTAGCTGGAAGGATCAAGAGGCACAACTCTGAACAGTTTCTGAATGACGCACAGACCCAATCCTATCAGATTGCCTATAATCATTCCCTTTATGATTATAAATGAAGCAAGCCTAAGGAAAACCTTGCGTACAGTCCTGTCAGATGCCCCCAGTGATTTGAGAACACCTATGGTGGCTGTACGTTCAAATATAATTATGAGCAGGCCGGAAATCATGGTAAAACCAGCTATACCCAACATAAGTGCAAGAATGATCCATACATTAAGGTCAAGTACGTCAAGCCATGCAAAAAGACCCAGATTCATGTCTGTCATTGACTGCACCAGATACTGTTCATCCATCTCATTCCCCCACTTGTTCATAACAAGTGTCACGTGGTTGTATGCATCCTCCATATCATCCGCATCGGCAACCCTCAATTCAATACCACTGCACTCATTGCCATTCCAGCCGTTCAACCTCTGGAGCAGTAAACGGTCAACTATTCCATACAGATTGTCATACTCGGAAAAGTTTGTCTCAAAAACGCCGGTCACCGTCATACGACGCATACGTATCCTCTCCTGCATGAAATAGACATCGGCTCTGTCACCCACATCCAGTCCAAGCTTGAGGGCATGCGTCCGGGAAAGGATGATCCATGTATCTATGGAATCGGAAGGGTCAGGAAAGCCACCGCTTACCATATACTTCTCATAGAAGGCACGATTGTATTCCTGACCTATCCCCTTAAGCATAAGTCCTTGAAATAGAGTATCTGTACGTACAATACATGGTTTCTCCACATATCTCTGCGCATGTATGATGTCCGGGCAGGCCGTCAGCGCATCAATGACAGAGTCAGTGCATGTAACCGGTATCTCTATCACTCCTGTGCCCGGCCTATAATTGGAAACGCGGAGATGTTGGGAAAAATCTGTCACCTTATCCCTAATCTCTCCCTTGAATCCACGCGTCACCGCAAGAGTAACTATCATGACCGCAAGTCCGAGAGCTACCCCTGCTTTGGCTATGATTATGGCGGGGCGTGTACCTCCTTTGGCTGCATCCTCCTTACCGTAAAGTCTTTTTGCAAGAAATCTCTCCATATAATGCGGTTTTCGGATGCGAAGATAGTTTAAAATGATTATCTTCGCCACATGATGAAACACCTTTATTTTATTTTAGCCGTTTTGGCAATGACCTTTACGGCCAGCGTATCAGCAAGAGAGACCGTGAACTTCAATCAGGGTTGGAAGTTCGCTCTTGACTCCGATTCACCAGCCAATGCGGAGCCGGGCTTTGACGATAGTGGCTGGCGAACACTTGACCTTCCCCATGACTGGGCCATTGAGGGTGATTTTGACCAGCATAACCCGTCCGGTACCGGCGGTGGTGCACTACCCGGAGGCATAGGCTGGTACCGCAAAACGTTCACTGTATCCACCAAGGACCAAGACAATATTTTCATGATAGAGTTTGACGGCGTATATATGAACAGCAGCGTCTATATAAACGGACACCTGCTGGGTACACGCCCTTACGGATATATCTCTTTCAGCTATGATATCACTCCTTACATAAAATGGGGAGTCCCCAACACCGTAGCCGTCAGAGTGGATAACTCTGACCAACCTAACAGCCGCTGGTATTCAGGTTGCGGTATATATCGTGATGTACGGATTGTCAAGCTCAATCCGGTGCATATAAAGCAATGGGGAACATACGTAACATCAACCGTCAATGCCGATGGACATGCCGATGTGCATGTCAAGGCCGATGTATTTAATTTCGGGAACACCGCTCTTGCTACCGTACGCCACACCATAACCGATGTAAACGGAAAGAGCGTCAGTTCCCGGGAAAGCACAACATACCGGCTGAACACAAGTGGAGGCGCCATTACGGAACTTGACATGAAAGTTTCATCACCTGTTCTTTGGAGTCTTGATAATCCATATCTATACACCCTTGTGACAGAGGTATTTGTAGATGGCAGATGCGTTGACCGCTATGAAACTCCATTCGGAATCCGCTCGATTGAGTTCCGTGCAGAAAGCGGGTTCTGGCTCAACGGCAAGAATGTAAAGATAAACGGTGTATGCAACCATCATGACCTGGGTTGCTTAGGTGCGGCTGTAAACGAACGTGCCCTGGAGCGCCAGCTGGAGATACTCAAGGCCATGGGTTGCAACGGAATCCGCTGCTCGCATAACCCGCCATCACCTCAGTTGCTTGACCTGTGTGACCGAATGGGATTCCTGGTTATGGATGAGGCTTTTGACATGTGGCGCCGCCGCAAGACCGAGCGCGACTATGCCCGTTTCTTTGATGATTGGTACGAACGAGACCTTACCGATATGGTAGTGCGTGACCGTAACCATCCATCCATAGTACTCTGGAGTATAGGCAATGAGGTCCTGGAGCAGTGGTCTGATGCGCGCGCAGACACTCTCTCCCTTGAGCAGGCTAACCTCATACTTAATATGGGACATAGTGCCGATGAGCTGGCTCAGGAAGGCGAAATGTCAGTAAACTCACTTATTACAGCCAGGCTGGCCGAAATCATCAGGGAGCTTGACCCCACCCGTCCCATTACCGCGGGCTGCAACGAACCCAGTCCCGGCAACCACCTGTTCCGCTCCGGAGCCATTGACGTCATAGGCTTTAACTACCATAACGCGAATGTGCCAAGCGTACCGGATCTATTCCCGGGCAAGCCCTTCATCATCACCGAGAGTGTATCAGCTCTTATGACAAGAGGATTCTATGAGATGCCGTCCGGTCAGATGATGACACGTCCCGCACGATGGGACCGTCCCTATTTCAATGAGACCTTCTCCTGCTCGGCATATGACAATGTATGCACCCCTTGGGGCAACCATCATGAGGAAAACCTTATTTTCCTGAACAATCAGCCGTTCGTGGCCGGACAGTATATATGGACCGGATTTGACTACATAGGTGAGCCCACCCCGTACGGATGGCCCGCCCGAAGTTCCTATTTCGGAATAGTGGACCTGGCCGGATTCCCCAAGGATGTATATTACTTATATCAGTCAGAATGGACCGACACACCTGTGCTGCATCTGTTCCCCCATTGGAACTGGGAGCCCGGACAGCAGATAGATTTATGGTGCTATTACAACAACGCTGATGAAGTGGAGCTTTACATAAATGGTGTATCACAGGGAATCCGCCGCAAGGATGCCCAGCATCTTCATGTGGTCTGGAGCGTGGCCTTTGAACCCGGCACGGTAAAGGTCGTAGCCCGCAAGGACGGTCGCGAAACCGCCAGCCAGGAGATTCATACCGCAGGTGAGCCTGCACAGATACGTCTGACCCCGGACCGCCGCCGTATCAATGCCGACGGGACAGACCTCAGTTTCGTTACAGTTGAAGTGCTGGACAAAGACGGCAACCTGTGCCCCAACGCCGAGAACCTGGTGCAGTTCAGCCTCAAGGGTGCAGCCAGGATAGCCGGAGTGGATAACGGCAGTCCCATCTCACTGGAACGATTCAAGGATGACAAGCGCAAGGCATACTATGGAAAATGTCTTGTAGTGCTCCAGAACGACGGAAAACGCGGTAAAGTCACGCTCACCGCTGAATCCGAAGGCTTGAAGCGTGCACAAGTTAGCGTAAAATGTGCAAAATAGAACAAATAAAAAGAGCCTGAAAAAAAACAGCACACTTCACTGTGTAATTTTGCGGTAATCTTTATGATATGGATATAAAGGAAAACCTGAACAGGATTAAGTCAGAACTTCCTGAGGGAGTCCGTCTTGTCGCGGTGTCCAAGACCCACCCTGTAGAAATGCTGCAGCAGGCATACGATGCCGGCCAACGCCTGTTCGGTGAAAACAAGGTGCAGGAGATGACCGCCAAGAGCCGCCTGCTCCCTCAAGATATAGAATGGCACTTCATAGGTCACGTACAGCGTAACAAGATACACCTTATGGCACCGTATGTATCAGTCATACAGGGTGTCGATTCTTATGAGTCACTCGCTGAGATTAACCGCCAGGCCGCCCGTTTTTCACGCCACATTATCTGCTATCTGCAGCTGCATATAGCTCAGGAGGAAACCAAATTCGGTTTCTCTCCGGACGAGTGCAAAGCCATGCTTGAAAATGGCGAATGGAAGAATCTTGAGCACATAACCATTGGCGGAGTGATGGGAATGGCCAGCAACACCGATAATGAAGCCCAGGTCCTGGACGAGTTTCGCAGGCTACGGACACTGTTTGACACTTATAAGGAGCTATTCTTCAGGGATTATCCTGATTTCAGCACCATTTCGGCCGGCATGAGCGGAGACTACGCTCTTGCCGTCAGTGCCGGCAGCAATATGGTCCGTATAGGCAGTTACATTTTTGGAGAGAGATTCTATGGTACAAACAGATAATTGAATAACTTTACAACCATGATTGATTATTACGACAGATCAGACAATGACTTCACTGAGAAGAACCTCAACGCGTATATAAGCGGTTCCATCACAAGCAACTGGGACCGTGAAGCCTTTACTGACTATAAAGGAGCCACACTCCTGTACCGTGATGTGGCGCGCCGGATAGCCAAGCTTCACATTCTGTTTGAGGAGACAGGGCTCAAGCCCGGAGACCGTATAGCCCTTTGCGGAAAGAACAGTTCCAACTGGGGTACAGCCTGTCTTGCCGCAATATCCTACGGAGCAGTGGTGGTCCCCATCCTGCATGAATTCAAAGCTGATAATATACATCACATAATCAACCACTCAGAGACCAGGCTTTTCTTTGTAGGTGACCAGATATGGGAAAACCTGAATGAAGCCTCCATGTCTAATGTGGAAGGCATAATCACACTGGATGATTTCCAGGTTGTAATATCACGCAATGACAAACTGTCCGCCGCCCGCGAGCGCCTGAATGAACTCTTTGGCCGCAGATACCCCAAGGAGTTCACCAAGACCGATGTCAGATATCCTGAGGTTGGATTTGATGACCTGGCCATGATAAACTACACATCAGGCTCCACAGGATTCTCCAAAGGAGTTATGCTCCCCTATCGCGCCCTTATAAGCAACCACCTGTTCGCCAAAAAAGCCATCTATTCCATGAAGGCCGGCGATAAGGTAATCTCCATGCTTCCCATGGCCCACATGTACGGATTCGCATTCGAGTTCTTCCATGAGTTCCTCAAGGGTTGTCATGTATATTTCCTGACCCGTCTGCCGAGTCCCAAGATAATCTTCCAGGCACTCAGTGAGATCCGTCCCACAATAATAGTGTCAGTGCCACTCGTAATAGAGAAAATAATAAAGAAAAACATACTTCCCAGACTGGAGACACCCCAGATGAAGCTCCTGCTTAAGGTTCCCATCCTAAACGACCAGATCAAAAAGAAAGTCCGCGATGAAATGGTCAAGGGTTTTGGTGCCAATTTCTACGAGATAATCATAGGCGGGGCCGCGTTTAATCAGGAAGTGGAGAAATTCCTGGCATCACTGCATTTCCCATACACAGTAGGATACGGTGCCACAGAGTGCGCCCCCATCATAACATACGAGGATAAGAACAGCTTTGTTCCCGGCTCATGCGGCAAAGCTGTCCCCAACATGGAAGTAAGGATACTCAGCAATGATCCGGAGCATATACCGGGCGAAATCATCTGCCGTGGACCTAACGTAATGTTAGGTTACTACAAGAACGAACGCCTGACTGAGGAGACCATTGACCGGGACGGCTGGATGTACACCGGTGACCTGGGTATCATGGACAAGGATGGCAATCTCTTCATAAAGGGACGCAGTAAAAGCCTTATTCTGGGCCCGTCCGGGCAGAATATCTACCCTGAGGAGATTGAGGATCATCTGAATAACATGCAGTTGGTAAATGAGTCTGTAGTTATTTCCGAGAACGACAAGCTGGTAGCTCTGGTCTATCCGGATTTTGATGAAGCCATGAAATCAGGCTTGACTGATGAACAGATTGCAGCCGTAATGGAGCAGAACCGTACTGAGCTGAACGCCATGCTGCCCGCGTACGAGAAGATATCCCAGATACGTATATATCATGAGGAATTTGAAAAGACGCCCAAAAAGAGTATCAAACGATTCTTATATCAGAAAGAATGAAGTCTATGGCTTTATTCATATCTTTGACACAGGTAATTTGAAGATAAATTGTATTAACATCTAATTTCTTCTTTAAAATGAAAAGTAACAGAGAACTCAAGAATGCCGCTCTCAAGGCAATGGACACACACTGGGGATGGGCCATCCTGGTATGCATCGTTTATGGGGCAATAGTTGGAATTGTTGCAGCCCCCAACTCACTCTCATCTCTCAGCAGAATTCCTTCATTTGGCCCTGTAGCCATAGGCCTTGGCCTCTTTGGAAGTACAGTCACAATCCTGGGTAACATTTTCGGAGTTGGCCCTCTTGGTGCAGGATTTGCCAATTCACTCAAATCATACTACAAGGATTCGGACATGGGAACTGTCCAGAATATGTTCAAATACGGATTCGCGGACGGACGCTACTGGCGCAATGTCTTAGGAATGTTCCTGGTAGCTCTGTTTACAGCACTCTGGTCACTACTGTTCATAGTCCCGGGCATAATAAAGAGCTATGCATACGCACTCACTCCCTATATCCTGATTGACAATCCAGAGCTCAGTCCCAATGAGGCGCGTCTCAAGAGCATAGAGATGATGCGCGGACGCAAAGGCAAGATGTTCGGCCTTGACCTGAGTTTCATTGGCTGGTTCCTGCTTGGCATCCTCTCTCTCGGTATCGGGTTCATCTGGATTTCCCCTTATTTCAGGACCACAAAGGCCGCTTTCTACAGTGATCTCAAAGAGGAGCTGAATCCTCAGCCGGTAGCTGCCGGGGAACCCGCCGTGGAGGCATAATGCTTAATACCGTCATGAAGTCCCTGATGACTTATTGACGGACATCCGGAATAGTAATCTCTTGTCCGATTACTATTCCATTTAGTCTGATTTGTGCTTTTGCCTTTACTGGCGGTTATATACTTTTGCCTGACCAAAAATAATGTTTATGAAAAAAATCGCATTAATCTTGACAGGACTGCTTGTCCTTAGTTCCGTAACCGCCCAAAGGCAACGCACTATCACCCCCGGTGACACATTACGTTCAGTAATAACTAACCCCGACGGCTCAGTCACATTCAGCATCTATGCCCCTGATGCACATCAGGTATCGCTTGGAAGTGACCTGAGCGGTAAAGGAACCTTCACAAAATCAGGCAACGGAGTATGGAAAGCTACCGTTGATAACTTAGAGGCCAGCGCTTACAGGTACAATTTCGTAGTTGATGGAGTAAATGTATTTGACCCTAAATCAGAACGTATCAACGACCGCCGTCCAGTTCTTAAACTCACCAAGGGGAGTGACCCGTTCTGGGCCCGCAGGGATGTACCACATGGAGCAGTATCACTGATATACTACAAATCCTCCACTACCGGACGCACCAGACAGATGCACGTGTGGACTCCTGAGGGATACATATCATCAGGAAAGGAGCTGCCGGTTCTCTATCTTGTTCACGGTATGGGCGATACCGATGCCGACTGGAGCGGAATAGGCTGCGCCGGTGACATACTGGACAATCTCCTTGCTGAAGGCAAAATAACACCCATGGTTGTTGTAATGCCTGACGGCGGCATAGGTATAAACCAGTTCCCGGATGAACTTATGAAGGACATCAAACCGTACATAGAGAAAAACTATAAGGTCAAGAAAGGACCTGAGAACACAGCTCTGGCCGGACTCTCCATGGGTGGTATGGAAACCAAAGCCACCATCACCGCTTACCCCACCACTTTCTGCTATGTGGGAATATTCAGCGGAGGAACCGTCAGTGTGGAGGAATCACAGAACATGAAGGGTTTCCGTGAAAAGAACAAGCTCCTGTTCATAAACTACGGAAGTGAGGAAATCAGGAACCGTCCTGCCGCCAGGCAAGATACTGAAGCCCTTAAAGAATCCGGAATGAACGCCCATTTCTTCGTTACCCCTAATGCCGGTCACGAATGGAAGACATGGCGTCTGGCCCTCTACACGTTTGCTCCCATGCTTTTCAAGTAAGGATGTGAAAACCCTATAATATAATTGGGTACAATTGGGGTCTGTCCCTTTTGTACCCAATTATATTATAGGGTTTATCAATCCAGCTTCAACACGGCCAGGAAGGCTTTCTGCGGCACCTCCACGTTGCCAATCTGTTTCATGCGCTTCTTACCCTTCTTCTGCTTTTCCAGGAGCTTGCGCTTACGTGATACGTCACCGCCGTAGCACTTGGCGGTCACATCCTTGCGCACCTGCTTGATGGTCTCGCGGGCTATTATCTTGGAGCCTATGGCAGCCTGGATTGCTATATCAAACTGCTGGCGCGGTATGAGCTCCTTTAGTTTCTCGCACATACGGCGGCCCAGATCGTACGCATTATCCACGTGAGTAAGGGTTGACAGGGCATCAACCGGCTCGCCGTTAAGCAGTATGTCCAGCTTGATGAGCTTGGACGGACGGTATCCTGCCGGATGATAGTCAAATGATGCGTAACCCTTTGATATGCTCTTAAGCTTATCGTAGAAATCAATCACAATCTCACCCAGTGGTAGCTTGAAGTAAATCTCCACACGGTTACCGGCTATGAACTGCTGTTTTACCAGCTCTCCGCGCTTATCCAGGCACAGGGTCATTATGGGGCCTATGTAATCAGTGGTGGTTATTATGGATGCGTCTATGTACGGCTCTTCAATATGGTCTATAAGCGTAAGGTCAGGCATGCCGCTGGGGTTATGCACCTCGGTGGCGTTACCCTGCTTGTCATAGACCATATATGATACATTAGGCACAGTGGTTATTACGCTCATGTCAAACTCACGGTCCAGACGCTCCTGCACAATCTCCATGTGCAGCAGTCCTAAGAATCCGCAGCGGAATCCGAATCCTAATGCTGCCGATGACTCAGGGAAGAAACTCAGCGAGGCATCATTCAGCTGCAGCTTCTCAAGTGATGCACGCAGGTCCTCAAACTCATCGGCCTCAATGGGATATACGTCGGCAAACACCATCGGCTTGGACTCCTCGAATCCTGCAATGGCACTCTCGCACGGACGGGCCACATGGGTGATGGTATCGCCTACCTTGACCTCGGTCGATGTCTTTATGCCCGATATGATGTAACCCACATCACCTGTGGTCATCACGTCACGCGGCACCATATCCATACGTAGCACACCTACCTCATCGGCATCATACTCCTTGCCGGTGTTGAAGAACTTTACCTTGTCACCCTTGCGGATGCAGCCGTTTTCTATCTTGAAATATGCTATGATTCCGCGGAACGAGTTGAATACGGAGTCAAATATCAGGGCCTGCAGCGGAGCATCGGGATCACCCACGGGATGCGGAACGCGCTCCACTATTGCCTGCAGAATCTCCTCAACGCCCATTCCGGTGCGGGCCGATGCGCGGATAATCTCACTGCGCTTGCAGCCCAGCAGCTCTATAATCTCATCCTCCACCTCATCGGGCATGGCGCTCTGCATATCGCACTTGTTTATGACCGGTATAATCTCCAGGTCATGCTCAATGGCCATGTAGAGGTTACTGATGGTCTGCGCCTGCACGCCCTGAGTGGCATCCACCACCAGGATTGCGCCCTCACAGGCTGCGATGGACCGGCTCACCTCGTATGAGAAATCCACATGTCCCGGAGTGTCAATAAGGTTCAGAATATACTTCTGCCCCTGATACTCATACTCCATCTGGATGGCGTGGCTCTTGATAGTGATGCCGCGCTCCTTCTCCAGGTCCATGTCATCGAGCATCTGGCCCTCGGTAATGTTTATGGTATGCGTATATTCAAGCAGACGGTCAGCCAGCGTGGACTTTCCGTGATCTATATGAGCTATTATGCAAAAGTTACGGATATTCTCCATACGGGGATTATTTATTCTGCAAAAATAGTGAAAAAAACGTGTATTTTAGAATCAGCTTAAAATTGTTCCCTGAAGATGATTATAGACTGTTTTGAAGCTATGCTTGATATAGGCTATAAGAAATTAAGGGAAACAAATTTAAACAGATTCTTAATCTTTACCGGAATAACATCAGTCTGCTTTTAACTATAACCTATTATATGACTATTATTAATGCAAACCAGAAGGAAAGACACATTCCGGATTCATTAAGATGAATTATAAGTTACAAAACAAGATTGATAAATAAACAAGTTTAAGTTAATGGATGAATCAGCGATTAATTATATTAACCGCTGATTTTCTTTTTATTAACGACAATATCCTATTTAAGCATTTGTTAAACGTTTTGTTAACGAAGGATAAATATTTAACTTCTCACTTAACCTTCCAACATTTTTGGACTCTTAACTACGGAAGCCGCAAGAAAGCGGGTCCACAAAACAAAAACAGACAAATAACAAAAACAAAAAAAATAAGCATTATGAAAAAGATTTTCTTCGCTGCCGTTGCAGCACTGTTCATCGGAACATCAGTGAACGCTCAGAGTGTTAACGAGAATGAGGCTACCGTTGCCGACATAGTTGCAGAACTCAGTCAGGCCGACGCACTGCAGTTCATCCCCATGTATCAGAAGATGCTCACCGACATAGAGAACGTATGCCGCGCTGAGAACATGAACGAGGAGAGGAAGACTGCCAAGATAGAGAACATCAAGGACACCTACACCGACAAGTTCAGCGAAATTCTGGTCACTGCGCAGAACGAGGTTGCCATCAACAGCATTCCTATGGAGTACATCAACGCTCGAGTTGCCAAATAAACAAGACAGGTTAGTAAGGGTTTTTCATAAAATTAGGGTTAGTAAGAACGAAAGAGCCGGGCTGCGAAGTCCGGCTCTTTGCTTTAGCATGAATAAGAGACCGCAAACGACAAAAGAGCCGGGTGCATTTGATACGCCCGGCTCTTTTATTCAATCTGAAAAGGATTACTTCAGAGCGTAATAGTTCTCCTCCTCACCTTCAGTCACGTTGATCTTGTCTTCACGGAGCAACCATCCGAGTCCCAAATAGAACTCTTTGTCCTTTAACTTTGTAGCTTTCTTGATTTCCTTCTGTGAAAGGGCGTTCTTACCCTCAAGTGCGCGCCAGATCAGACCGGCGAAATCACCTACCATTTCGTTCATTTTTGTAGTCTTTAAAAAAATCGCCGCAAAGGTACTGCTTTTTCTCCCAGATTATCCTCTTTAATGACATTAAAATTCAAAAACCAGCCCAACTCCGTCAGGTCTGGCAACAAAACTCAAATACATAGGATCATTAGAGACACCTTTTCGGGTATTGTAACTGGCTACTGCTTTTTTAGCCATGGCACCTCCGGCTATAGCCACAACTACTCCCGTTCCACCTATTATCGAACAGACTGTTTTAACTTCTTTTTTAACGCTTCCGCCTCCCAATGAATATCCCAAAGGGTATCCTATAGCTGCGCCAATCATAATTCCGCCTAAAGACATAACCTTGTTGGCCGAATTGAATTTGCTAAGCTCACTCTCGTCAAAATAATCACGTTCCATACCCTTGGGTATTTTTACTCCTCCTACTTTTATTGTTCCGGACAAGGCGCTATAAGTCATTTCACCTTCAAGAACATAATAATCGGAAGAACCGATTCCCTGTGCCGAAGCATAAGAGATGCATAACACAATTGTCAAAACAAACAATACGGACTTTTTCATAAAATTAAAGTTAGGGCTATATTAAGAAAAAAGGATCAATCCTCTTCCAGAGGCTTCATGTTTGTATAGACATTCTGAACGTCATCATCCTCATCCAGACGCTCCACAATCTTATCTATAGTCTCGCGCTGCTCAGGGGTAACATCCTTAAGGTCATTCGGTATGCGGGTAAACTCAGCCGCCTTGACCTCGAAGCCGTTTTCCTCAAACCATTTCTGGATGGCAGCGTATGATTTGGGATCACCGTAGAGAGTTACCTCATTCTCCTCCTCATCAATATCATACTCCTCCTCGATACCCAAGTCAATAAGTTCCAGGATCAGGTCATCCATATCTACACCGTCCTTCATGGCGATGGTAAACTGGCACTTGTGGCTGAACATAAAATCCAGACTTCCGCTGGTACCTAACGTACCGCCAAACTTGGTGAACACTGAGCGGACGTTTGCAACAGTGCGGGTGGTGTTATCGGTCAGGGTTTCAACAAAAATAGCTATTCCGTGAGGTCCGTAACCCTCATAGTTCATCTCCTTATAATCTTTCTGATCCTTGCCCATTGCGTTCTTGATGGCACGCTCTATATTATCCTTGGGCATATTCTCATGCTTCGCAGTGGCTATGATGGCACGCAGCGTTGAGTTGTTGTCAGGATCAGGACCGCCGGCCTTTACAGCTATTGCTATCTGCTTGCCGATGCGGGTAAATGTCTTGGCCATGTTGCCCCAGCGCTTGAGCTTGCGGGCTTTTCTGAATTCAAATGCTCTTCCCATAGTTTATCTTTTTTATTGTATATTATCTCAATTGTGCACCTAATTTATCCTGCATTGCTGCAATCATATTGTTCATGACCTTTTCAATGCGGATATCGTTAAGAGTCTGGCTCTCATCCTGAAGCAGGAAACTAACGGCATAGCTCTTCTTACCTGGCTGAAGGTTCTTACCCTCATAAACATCAAAAAGGGTCACATCCTTGAGAATCTTGCTTTCTGTCTGATAGGCCAGTTTCTCAATATCACCGAACTTGACTGTCCTGTCAATAAGCAGAGCCAGGTCACGACGCACTGCCGGATATTTGGGCAGTTCAGTATAACTTGTCTTAACCTTGCGGGTTGCCTTGAGCAGTTCATCCCAGTTGATATCGGCATAATAGACAGGCTGCTCCACATCTGTCAGCTTGAGCATGGCACGACTTACCACACCAAGCTCGGCAACTATCTTGCCTGAACGTAGTTTATAACGCAGGCCCGTGCTGAATATGGAATTCTCAAACTCCTCAATCTGAAGTGCATTGAGCGCCAGACCCACACGCAGGAAGACGTTCTGAACGTGCGCCTTGATCTCATAAACGGAATCTTCCTCATCGGCATGTGCCCATGAGCCGGACACACGCTTACCGGTAATCCACAGGCCCAGACGGTAATCCTCAGAGTATGCACGCAGCGGATTCTGCGGTTGGCCGTCCTTACCCGGTTCCTTGAGAGCCTCACGCCTGGCTGCATCAAAATAGTAACACTTGCCGAACTCAAAGAACCTCAAGTCTGAACTCTGACGGCGGATATTGTGCGACAGGCTCTCCAGTCCGCCAAACAGAAGGGACTCACGCAGCACGTTAAGATCGGCACTGAGTGGATTCATAAGGCGTACAAGCCTGTCTGAAGGACAACAGTCCATACCGTCATAGTAAGCGGCGCGGGTAAGTGAGTTGTTGAGAATCTCGTTGAACCCCTGACCCACGAGTTGCTCCGACACCAAATCCTGCAGCTTATGGGAGCGGTTCACCTCACCCTGAACAGTTAGGCTTGATTTGACCGACTTGTCAAAATCTATGTTGTTGTAACCGTAGATACGTAGGATCTCCTCAACCACATCGCAAGGACGCTGCACGTCAACGCGGAAAGGCGGAACGGAGAGCTTCATACCCTGAGCATTGAACTCTTCAACCGTAATACCAAGATTCTCCACGATACTCTTCATAACCTGACGGTCCAGCTTTTTGCCAATCAGATTATCAGCATATTCAAAATTGAAATCAACCTTGAAATCCTGTGCAGGTGTCGGATTCACATCCTTTATATCCATTGAAATAGTACCTCCAGCCAGTTCCTTGACCAGTATTGCAGCCTGCTTGAGTGCATATATGGTGCCGTTTGGGTCAATGCCGCGTTCAAAACGGAAAGACGCATCAGTGCTCAACTGATGACGGCGTGCGCTCTTACGTATCCAAGTGGGATGGAAATAGGCACTCTCCAGGAACACGTTCTTAGTGCCGTCAGAAATACCCGAATCCAGACCTCCGAACACACCGCCCATACACATGGGCTCCTGGGTATTGCAGATCATCAGGTCACGCTCTGAGAGCTTACGCTCCACACCGTCCAGAGTAACAAACAGAGTAGCCTCAGGCATGGTCTTGACAACCACCTTGCCGCCCTTGATCTTATCAGCATCAAAGCTGTGCAAAGGCTGACCGTATGCGAACAGGATATAGTTAGTTATATCAACTATGTTGTTTATGGGATGCAATCCTATTGCCGTGAGTTTGTTCTTGAGCCAGTCAGGGCTCTCCTTAACGGTAACACCCTTGATACTTACGCCGGCATAACGCGGGCAAGCCTCAGTGTTCTGAACGTCAATGTCTATCTGCAGGTCATGATTGTCAACCTTGAAAGCCTCACAGTCAGGACGGTGCAGAGCTGTCTTGTAACCGTTCTGTAGCAGCCATGCGTAAAAATCGCGGGCCACGCCCCAGTGTGAGCAGGCGTCAGAGTGGTTGGGAGTGATATCCACCTCAATCACAAAGTCTGACTCCAGATGGAAATACTCGGAAGCGGGAGTGCCGGGAACAGCATCAGCCGGGAGCACCATGATACCTGAGTGGTCATTACCCAGACCCAGCTCCTTCTCGGAGCAGAGCATTCCGGATGACTCTACGCCACGCAGCTTGGAAGGCTTGATGGCAAAGCTCTCATCGCCCTCATAGATCCTGGCACCTATGGTAGCCACCACAACCTTCTGGCCGGCTGCCACATTGGGGGCGCCGCAGACAATCTGAACAGGATCACCGCTGCCCTGATTGACAGTGGTAACATGCAGATGGTCTGAATTGGGATGCTCCACGCATGTGAGGACCTCACCTACCACAATATCCTTAAGTCCACCCTTGACAGACTGAACCTCCTCTACTCCATCAACTTCCAGACCTACCGATGTAAGGGCAGCAGCCACCTCATCGGGAGTCAGGTCAAAGTCAACATACTCCTTGAGCCACTTATATGATACGTTCATAAATCACCTGTTTCTTTTTCAACCCGCAAAAATACAAAAAAGATTGGAATTGAACACAAATGTGAAATTGGGGACTGTCCCCTTTTTCACATTCTAATTGGATCCGGACACACTTTCTTGCGGCCGCAGTCTTTACACTTGATTCCCGCCCACACCATATCAAACTGGTTCATGGCGGCATCCACAAGCGCCGGGTCATCGGTCAGGATTCCGGCCTCAAAGTTGCGGTTGCGCGGGCTCTTCATGCCCAGACCCGCTCCGGTAAGGTTGGCAGAACCTATATAAGCCAGAGTTCCGTCAAACACCATAATCTTGAAGTGAACCCTGGGGCAAAGCACTCGTTCCAGACGGTCAATCAGCACCGGATAGCGGTCAAAATCCTCACGGAAGTTGGGTCCGGGCTCCTTAGCATGAATCAGCCGCACCTCACCGCCCTTCCTGATAAGCTCAGCCAGCACCCCAAGGAATGGTTTTTCTCCAACATAAAGGTCCTTTATATCGGCCGTACCAATCCACAGGAACTCCCGCACCTGGGGCACCAGCTCAATCACCTCCCTGAAGTGAGCTTCATCGGCAATATACTTTGTCATAACGTCTGCGAATATACGCATTTTTCTCGCTCTACCCATAGGGTAGCCATAGGGATGCCATAGGGTAGCCATAGGGTAGCCATAGGGATGCCATAGGGTAGCCATAGGGTAGCCATACCCAAAAGTATGGGTACTAGCTGGGAACTGTATGGGTACTTGCTGGGGTCTGGCCGATAAATAACCGGAAAAAAGGGATAACCTATTTGGCTATCCCTTTAAGTCTGCCCCAAGAATACGTGGCGGATGCTTACCAAAATGGTGAGGCTCAAGGCGGGGGCTTTGCACTAAGCGAAATACCTCATCCGAATCACGGTTTACTTCCTGATGCAAAAATACCAATTGTTTTTGTTACTGCAAAAAATGTCAATACGCATAGAAAAAAAGTATTTTTGCATCGGAATCAACATACTGAGGTACAAACACTGTTTCTTGCGTTCTTATTGTCTGTTTTACCAAATCCTGTGGTTTGGATCTTTAATAAATTTCTAAATTCCCTAACTTCCACTGAGAGATTCCCCTTTACATTAGCTCAGTTTAACCAATAAAACAAACTGAGATGAAAAAGACTATCAAAATCCTGATGTTGCTGCTGGTTACCTGCTTGGCCATAACATCATGTTCAAAAGATGATGAGGATACCTTTGAGATAACCAATGTCACAGGTTTGCCGTTCTATGATTGTAATGTCTGGTTTATGGACTCAAAGGGCGGTGAACTTACAAATTATGAGAAGGTGGGCAATCTACTTAACAATGAGACTGTGAGAGTCAAGAAACAAGGCCTATTCTTTAATATTGATGCTCGAAATTCAAGCGGCAAACTCATACTGAGTAATGACATAATGGTTTCAGATAAAGTCAATATCTACAAGAGCAATCTGTTGATTTATTAAGTTTTTCACATTCCCTCAATTCCACTGAGAGAACCACATATATATTTGCAACAGTAAGAACCTGAAACCGGTCCGGTACGGTGGTCGCATTGGAAGTTCGGGGAGCTCTAACAGAGGTCATATAGAGGTTCGAATCCTCTCCTCCGGGCCGTTTCAGTTACTTACAAGCTGTAGCGCAGTTTTGGTGAGCTCATATATCGTGGCCCCATAACTTTAAGCCAACTACGGTGGGCAATGGGATATATCTGTTGCCATATGAGAAAAATGAGTTCTTGTTGGATCGCGTCCGTTTGAAAGCCCCAACTTGACGGAACAAATGAAAGGTGTTTGTGATTCGGCGCAGCATCTGTTCTCTTCCTTTCGGACAGGTAAGCCTAATGGTAAGGCAGGAGTTTGCTAAACTCCGAGTAGTCGGGTAAAACTGACGTGTCGGTTCGAGTCCGGCCCTTTCCGCAAATAAAATAAGAACCTGAAACGGCCCGGTACGGTGGTCGCATTGGAAGTTCGGGGAGCTCTAACAGAGGTCATATAGAGGTTCGAATCCTCTCCTTCAGGCCGTTTCAGATACTAAAGAATAGTTGATCCTATTCTGGGCGGCGTCCGTTTGAAAGCTCCAGATTTATAAGGGTGATATTAAAGGTGTACAGATTCGGCTGTACATCTGTTCTCTGTCTAGGAAGGGTAAGCCTAATTGGTAAGGCAGCGGTCCTGAAAACCGCAAGTAATCGTCCCAAGCGATGTGTCGGTTCGAGTCCGGCCCTTTCCGCTAAAGATTTGGTAGATCCACGATACAGGTAAAGGTGGCCGGCAGCAATGTCGAGAGTAGTGATTCAAATTCACCGCCAAGTCTTAATAAAAAACCTCCGAAGTGATAGAGTAGCGCCTGCGGTTCAGGGACCAGCAAATCACTTGGGAGGTTTTCTTATTAGTCGCTCTCCGGCAGCAAATCATACATAGGTATGAACAATGGATCCGGATCCAGCATAACATACTTACACTCCTTCTTCTTTGTAAGCTTATGTGTCCTATGGTCTACACGGCATACAATAATATTATCACCGCCAGCCAGCCGGTAGTAAACATTGTCTCTATGCATTGGTTTCATTTTCATCCTTTTCATACGGCATCATTCCTTTTTATTATAACTACGATGGCAAAAATACCCCCGTTTCTCGCAGTGCAATTGCGAGAAACTAAGCTGGGAGAAAAATTTTCTCAATTATTTTGAGTTCTCGCAATTCAATTGAGAGAAACCCATATATATTTGCACTCAAAAGGACTTAAAAACTCAAACAACTATGGCCGAAGGAAAGATTTACGCCTTGCGTGAAAAGGTAATTGACCGCATGCTCCACTCAGAGCGCGGTGCCTCAATCAAAGAACTCTTTGATGCTTGTAATGAAGCCCTCCTTGATGCGGGTTTCCGTGAAGTACAGTCACAGAACACCATTCTGGCTGACCTTACTAATATAGACAACCGTTACAGTGAATACGCCAAGGTAAAAGGAGAGGTTCTAGTAGAATCATACCGTGACCCTGAAGACCGACGCCGCATGCTCTACCGCTACACCAATCCTGATTTCTCAATCTATAACGTAAACCTCAATCAGGATGTCATTGATGAGCTGCAGAAAGCCATAGACCTGCTGTCACGTTTCCAGTACCTGCCTGTGGCCAGCTGGGTGAGTGAGATGGATATCCGCCTGCGTAACGTGGTCTTCAACAACAGCCCCAAGAATGCAGTGATAGAGTTTGACCAGGATCCCAAGTATAAGGGCAACCGCTTTGTCTCAGCTCTGTCAGATTCAATCATAAAGCACCAGACCATAGAGATAGACTATGCACCATTCGGCCAGAAACCGCAGGTGCTCACCCTGTGTCCTTATTACCTAAAGCAGTATCACCACTTATGGTACCTCATGGCCACCAATACCGCAACCGGACAGCTTGTGAACATACAGCTCAACTACATAAAAGATATACGTGACTCTGCAGTCAAGTACCGCCCGTGCAGCATAAACATAAGGAAATACCTATCAGAGCGTATAGGAGTAACCAATCCTGATGATGCCGGCAAGCCCATCAAGATGCGTTTCTGGGCATCAGAGCATGTTTGGCCTGAGCTGCTGCAGGTACCGCTTCATCACACCCAGACAGTACTTGGAGAGGCCGATGGCGGCTACATATTTGCTATGGAAACCTGCCTCAATCAGGAACTCATGCGAGCCCTTATGCAGTACGGCAGTGAGCTGGTTGTACTTGAGCCGTTAGACCTGCGCTTGGATGTAGCTGAGGCATACGCACTCAGCCTGAATCGCTACGGTTTTAATGTTGACTTCAATGCCGTAAATAATGTGGTACCAGACAACAAGGAGATAATGGACTCCCGTTCACAGCGCATCAGCTATATAGACCGCTCCACCGGCAATAAAGTGCCCACACTCACCGCCACAGTGACGCCTGAGGAATTTGATGCCATACGCACAGGCCAGCTAACCGTGCTACACCGTGATGTGCGCCCCATAAACATAGAGCAGTATCTGCAGCTTGATGAGAACGGTTTTGAGCTTGAGGATGAGCACTGCAATGCCATCCCCATACGTTATGAGGCCATACTGCTGCAAGACGGCTATGACAAGAACAGCCGCGCCCTGATGATAGCGGTAAAAGATGTATCAACCGTGGTGCTGGTTGATGATAACGGCCAGCTTATCACTTACCGCTATCTGGAGCAGGACTGGGTTGCCGAGCAGGTTATTTACACACTTGGCCCAATACTTAAGGATAAGGTGAAACCGGTAAAATACAATAGCAAATGATAGAAAACAGAATCAAACCACTATCTTTGATTCACCTAATTACAGAGATATAAAAATACGTCAGAATATGAAGAAAATCTCTCAAATACAGTGGAACCGCTATAAGAATAGTAGTGAGGGAAAAAATGCAATCTATTTATTTGAAAGAATGCAAAGCAAAGAACTCGGTTATGATGAAATACTTGCTTTCGCAAAAAAATATGATCCTCAGTATTTTTACAATTCCGGGAACAAGGAGGATATCAATTTTCTCACATCACTAGATTATTGTGAATATATACTAAGCGAAAGGCTCCCTAAGACGCAAGATAATAGAGATTTGTATAAGAGACTGATGGCTGTAATGACCACTCGTGATCCCTCACAGTTTCTAGAAAATATACCACAGGGTGCATTTAAAGGAATACTTGGCCTAAACATGATGTTATCAGTTATGCTTTACAAGTATTATCCAGAGGAATTCTTACCTAATTTCTTTATAATGCAATTTCTGTATCTGGAAAGAATAGCTTATAAATACGATATAGAATTGCCCGAAGTTCCCAAACGTTCTGACTATAGAGCTAGGAATTTATATTATTTGGATATGTGTGTAGCTCTCAAATCATTTGCATCTGAGAACAACATAAATAAGATGTCAGAATTGTGTGCTTTCTTATATGATTATGAACTTCCATTGGTAAAAGAGCAACTTGAGTTGGAGGAAAAAGATGACTTTCCTGATTTCCCTGGTCAGGCTTGGATAATAGAAGGAAAACGCTCTGAAGGTGAGAAAGATATGAATTATGGGTTCTGGCAAGCCAATCAATTAACAGAAAAAGGAGATATTCTCCTTTTCTATGAAACTTCACCTGTTAAAGCTCTAAATGCAATATGGATAGCTCAAGAGAATGGTGTGGTTGATCCATTCTACCATTATTATTCAAACACTTATATAGGCAACAAAATATCTATTCCATCAGAACAATCAATAACGTTTGAGGAATTTAAGAATAGTGATTATTTCAAAGCTCGTGATAAGAAATGGAATTATGTTAATAAAAACTTCCAGGACGTAAGTGGTTGGATGGTAACATCCGAAGATTACAAAGAAATCAAGCGCTTGCTAGAATCTAAAGGTTTTGATACGAGTCGATTGCCAAAGTTGTTTGAACCAACCAAAGTAGGTGATTATGTCATAAAAAAGGAAAAGGATGTATCGGAACAATTGTTAATACCACGTCTAGAAGACATGGGCTGGCATTTAGGTAAAGATTTTAAAGACGAAGTGGAGTTTAATGCGGGGCGCGGTAAAACGGGTTATTCTTCAGACAAAAGGCCTGATTTTTGTCTTCATATTAAAAAAACCAAAGATGATATTGAGGCTAAGGTGGTTATCGAAGTCAAAAAACATATGAAGAATAATAAAGAAATACATGCTAATTTTGTTCAAGGAAGATCTTATGCAAAATGGGGTGCTGCTTCTGTATTGGTTCTCTGTGATATGAAACAAATAAGGGTGTATCAACGAAACAAGAATAATCAATTTGATGAAAATGAATTTATTAAATTTAGTTGGTTTGATTTAGAGAATACAGACAAAAACTCTGAGCTTAAACGTCTGCTAACTTAATTCTATAAATAGTGCGGCTATTTGTCTCGGATTTTCATGGTTAGATTATCGTATTATTATGCCGCCATACATTGAGAGCTAAAAGAAACACTTTTCTCTTATTATTAGCATTCTATTAAGCCGGCTTCTGTGGCTTGGATTGAATAAAAAATACATCATTATTATTCAAAAGAAAGCTAATCTAATAATAATCCTATCTTTGTACCACGAGCATGGTTTCATTTTATTATGGTAAGATTTCGCAGGAAGGTTAGAATAGGTAAGGGTTTCCATATGAACCTATCTAAATCAGGTGTAAGCTTCTCTATGGGAATCAAAGGCTTGTCTCTTACTTTAGGGAGAAGAGGCGCCTATATTAATTATGGTATACCTGGAACAGGATTATATAATAGACGCCGCATTGGAGGTGTCACAAGAACCGTAAGCTACCGGCAGCCCAGATATTATACAAAGCCATCTCTACCAAAGATTCCAAAATCTCAGGTCATAAAGATGCCTAAGATACCTGTAATCAAACAGGAGAAGATAACAACAAATAACGTCTTGCTCTATTATTCTTTTGAACTGGATTTACATCAGGATGGTACTCCTGTTATGACTGTATATGATAGAAGCGGAATAGAGGTACATGATGAGCACATAGAGAGACTTATTAAGAGAAATGATAGATATAAGCAGCAGCTATCATATATTGAGCAAGAAAAGAAAAACAAAACAGATGAATTAAACTGCCAGTTTATAGAGATTTATAAACAGACTGAAAGGCCTATAACTAAAGAAATTGTTGAATATAAACTTAGAGAACTTAAGCCTGCAGTTTATACTAAAACAGAGTTTAATACACCCAAACCAACTATAGAAGACGTTAAGCAAATTATCAGAGAAGAAGTCATCGAACAAATGGAGGCTTCTAAACCAATACGTGAAAGGGTTGAGGAAGACACTATAAAGGAAATAAAATCACGCATAAAGCCATATCCAACAATAGAATCTGTTAGAGAACATGTAAAAACTGAAGCTGCAAATCTTTATCCGGATGGCTTATTTAGAAACCGCTCAAAACAAAGAGAAGATTACATTAATCAGAATATTGACTCCAGGTTTGAAAGTGAAAAATTAGAGTGGAAAAAATTATACAATATTGCAACCTGCAACTTAGAGCAGTTAATTGAAGATAAGTACAATACATATCTTGATAGATGGCAAAACTCATTAAATGAAAAGATAGAAACTGAAATCCAGAATTGTGCAGAGTACCGTTTACAAGAGGAGATAAAGAAATGGGAAGATTATCGAGATAATTTTGATGTTATAGAAGCTGAGAAAGAAGAGGCAGAGAATATCTTATTATACCAGGAATATGAGGAAGAGAAGAGTGCCCTTGAAGATATGTATTATGGCCCGGAAGATTATGTAAACGCGCGTTTTGATGAAGCTCTAAGCAGCATGGAACTTCCTGTTGAAATAGCCGTCAATTACGAGTATAATGAGGAAAAAGGCTTGTTGTCAATCGATTTGGATCTTCCAGAAATTGAAGATATGCCACATGAACAGGCAGATTTCGATTCAAAAGGTCATTTGGTGGTTAAATATAAAACTGACAAGGATAATTATTCAGATTATGAACAATGTATATATGGCCTGGCTTTCTATCTTGCTGGTCTGAGCTTCAATTTCACGACACGTATTAATTTCATTGAGATATCTGGATACACTCAAAAAACAGATATTCTGAGTGGTGGGACAATAGATACATATGTATATTCCGTTTTGTTTGATAGAAAGAACTTCAGGAAGCTCGATTTTAACATGATAGATCCCATTCGGGCATTCAATTCTTTCCCACATATTGTAAACAAAGAGAGTAATGGTGAGCTATTAGCTATCACTATTGATAAACCCTTATCCGAGACGTGTAAAATCGAAGATTATGCCGAAGAACCTCAATCGTTAGTGGTTCCTGAAGGGTGTATAAAGCTGGAATCCAATCAAGAAAACTCAGCTATTTACCGTTTTTATGATGAGAATGCCTATTTCGACGACCGTGAATACTGGAAGAAAGATGGTGTCTATTATTTTGTGGTCAATAGTGCTGCTTGGAACAAAGCGATAGACGAGTATAAACAGTATCTTAAGAAAGAAGAAAGTTCTTCAAAGTTCGTAGAAAATAACAATAAGGGTATACAGCTCGAAAAAGAAGGTAAGATAGAAGAAGCAATTGTACTATACGAAGAAAATATCAAAATAAAGGTTCCAGGCACGCATCCGTATGATAGGCTAATGATACTCTATCACAAAATGGGCCGTTATGCAGATGAATTAAGGGTGGTAAAGAGTGCTGCTGCAATGTTTCCCAGAGAAGAGAAATACTCGGATCGTTTAGTGAATCTGTTGTTGAAATATCCAGAATTATCTACTCCAGTTAAGTAGTTTGATGATTGCTATTATGTGGAAAAGTGATATGAACCCCGAAAGTTGGACAAAAAACTTTCGAGGTTCATATGAACAAAAAACAAAACACTTATGACGATCGTCTCAGGTATGTCAGGATGATCGAGAGAGGATATAGCATAGACTATATCTGTAAACACCATGCTATAAGCCATAAAGACCTTGAGGTGTTGTGGCTTAAGTATCAGAAGGATGGCCCATCGGGTCTGATTAAGACAAAACATCGTTGGAAAGA
>Ga0208297_1000419_pt1 | contig 89656 bp, 73 predicted proteins | sample LMS_cellobiose_e_FD_187367 | JGI IMG/M metagenome (GOLD analysis project Ga0208297, IMG submission 187367) | Rumen-fistulated moose microbial communities from Alaska, USA - LMS_cellobiose_enrichment (SPAdes) (version 2) | ecosystem: Host-associated > Mammals > Digestive system > Stomach > Rumen... | reverse complement strand
ACGCGTGGTGCAGACGCTCACCCCAATCGCTACGGCTGTGGCTCAGACGCGCGCTGGTGGCAGCAGCAACAGCGGCTCTGGCTCTGGCACCAACACTGGTGGTAACACTGGAGGCAACACTGGAGGCAACGACGGTGGTGACAATGGTGGCGGTGGCGGCGACGACGGCATGCAGATCTAAACCGTAAAGCTCGATAGCCTTAATGGATGTGTGTAGGCAGCATATCGCTGCCGGCACATCCATAAGGCGAAGAGCAAGTAACTAACCTTAATCTAATCAAACCTAATTATGAAGAATAAAGACCTTTGGAAGACGGTGATTCAGTTCGCCATCTCAATACTGACAGCAGCACTGACTGCTATGAGCACAACCTCGTGCATGGGACAAGGTCCCATATTTTTCTAAAAAAAGATATATTTTAGAGAAAATATTTCGAGCTATGGGGTATGGACCCATATTTTGAGCCCTGGGCATATAAAAGAAGAAAAGCTCTCGCAATAGCGGGAGCTTTTCTTGTTGGTACACTTTTCATTCATGTCTTTTACAAGACGGGGAAAAGGGTTTTGTAACTACAAGTGTAACATAATAACTACGACATTCACCCCCTGCTACTACATCCAGGTCGTCTTCAGAGAGTTCCTGACGCATCACTACCTTCTCATCACTGTCCTTGCCAGTGATAGAAACCTTTTTTACTTCGTTGTCGAGCTCTATGCTCAACACGCGCTTGTTGTTTTTCTGCTCTTCCATAAAGATTTAAATTAATAATCAAAAGGGTTATAATATGGAGCCGAAACGACGTGTTGACAAACACCATCATTAACAAGCATGCAAGAAACAACATAATCCCGATGGAATGTGCATAAATCACCACCAGCAGCCTGTTCCAGGTCTTTCTCCTCCAGTTCCTGCTTGTCCAGCTCCTGTTTCACCACCTTCTTTTCGTCTTTCTCATCCATAGTTAGTATAGTCTTTATCTGTTCAACCCGTAAAGTTACTCTTGCGATCTGCGCCATGCGAAGTACTCGTCGAGCACACACATGGCTGCTTCGGAAGCCACTGGTGCTGGATGTGGACCTTCGCCGGTAAGTACCATCACCTGGGAGTTGTCGTTCTTGAACAACGGCCATTCGGGCAATGATGGGTCTGCCTTCTCGCCATTAGGGTTGCAATACTTGGCAAAGTTGGTCCAGTATTTCAACATATACTGTGCCAAAGCCTGGTCGGTAGGATTGTTGCCTGGTTGCAAACTCTGGAACACGAAGTTGACATCCTGTCCGTGTGGTGAACGATGACCATAGCGGGGATCGCCCTCCGGATACATAGGGTCCTGATCGAAATAATACATATAGACAGGCTGCTTGCCGGTTTGGTTCTGCAGACGTCCCCAAGACCAGGTGCCCCAACCAAAGGCGGCATCACGGCCAAGGTCACGAGTGGCTTTCTCCACCTTGCCATCTACTAACGGATAGACAGCCAGCAGACGGTCGGCAAAGTCCTCGTAACGCTCGTGTGTAGCAGCCACATGCTCCTTGGGGTCTTCTGTAAATCCGAAGCTGTCGCCCTCATCAGCATTATAGCCGATGAGCAGTGCTACATCGTTGTAGTTGCCTGCCTCATACATCTTATATTGGTCGTCTGGAATGACATAACCATCTACACAAGGCCAAGCGCCACCTGTTATTACCGTCTGACGACTGAGTTCTGCAGGATCGAGGGCACGGAGGGCTTCGGCAGTAGTAGCACCAACTGACTCGCCATACTCAGCGCCTTCCGTCTCAACCTGTGCCAATGACTTCATGTTTTCACCTGGATAGGACTTAGGACGGATAGGACCAAACGAACTGCCACTCTGTGAGATGGCTCCACGGAACAGACCTTTTGCTAACGGTGAGGCGCATAGCATGCTGACAGAGATACCACCTGCTGATTCGCCAAAGATAGTGACCTTAGCAGGATCACCGCCAAAGGCAGCGATATTGTCCTGTACCCATTGCAGGGCAGCAATCTGATCGAGGATGCCATAGTTGCCTGATACGTGCTGAGGATTCTCGGCACTCAGCGCCGGATGAGCGAAATAACCCAGTTTGCCAACACGATAATTGATGGTTACCAGTACCACTCCCTCGCGGGCAATAGGTGCTCCGTCATAGAACGATGAGGTGCCCATCATGAAACCACCGCCATAGATCCATACCATAACAGGCAGTTTGTCTTTCGCAGATTTGGCTGGTGTCCAGACATTCAGGTAGAGGCAGTCTTCGCTGGCATCTTTGGGGAAGCCCATGCTGGACAAAGGACTGGGACCGAAATTGCTGGCATCGCGCACACCCTCCCAAGGGATAACGGGCTGCGGAGCTTTCCAGCGCAGGTCGCCCACAGGAGGAGCGGCAAACGGTATGCCTTTGAAGATCATCATGCCGTCTTCTACCACGCCTTGTACCAAACCGCCAGTGACAGCCACCAAGCCTGGGGTCTTTGGCTGAGAGTTGCAGGCCATCATGGTCAGTGCAACCATACAGAATAACAGAACTTTTTTCATAATAATATATTAAGGTATTAATCTTCCTTTACAATGGGATAGAGCTCAATAAACTCTCCCTGATGGCTTTGCCCGTCGTTGATAAGCTCGGTCAGCTTGGCACCAACGGTATCGATGTCATGGAATCCAGGGAGCGACATATTGCCATTGAGGTCGGTGGTGGTGGGTCCTGGGTGTACGGAGAATATCTCCAACGGAGTGCCTTGCTGCTGGAACTCCATCGCCAGTACGCCCATCATGGCATTCTGTGCCGCCTTGCTGGCTACGTATGCCAAAGGATGCCAATACGGACTGATTGCTGAAGGCACGGTGATATTGACAATCCTGCCGTAATTCTTTGTCAACAAAGGAATCATCTGCTGGGTAAAGTAAAACGTGCCTATAAAATTGACATCTATGGTTTGCTGGATATCTTTCATCTGGGTGTGAAGGCCATCGACACTCATATCGCCTGGGATGCCGGCATTATTGACCAGAAGGGTCAAGTCGGGGTATTTCTCACTGATTTCCTTGGCTGCCTGTGCCAAGCCTGCTTGGTCGGAAAGTTCAATACTCACCCACCCTAATACTTTGATTCCTAAAGATGTTAACTCATCAATAGCTTTCTCTGCACGGGATTTGTCACGTGCACCGATAACGATTTGCCAACCACTGAGGCCAAGGTGTTTGGCAAGACCAAAACCTATGCCCTTGTTGGCGCCTGTAATTAATGCTGTTTTCATTTTTGTTGTCATTAATAGTTTTACGTGAGTTTATTCCAGGTACAAAGATATTATTTAACATACAACTAAGCAAGAGAAAAATGATTTTTAGAAAATAAACCTGAAAACAATAGTCGAAACAGAAAAAAATAGTTACCTTTACCCAGAATTACTATCTAGTCTTGGAGGATTAAAAATGAAAGAAACAATTAATCGCATCAAGGGAATGGAAAAAAGGATGCGCAGGGCCGAGAAAGTGTTGAAGTCGATGGAGTATGCCCTCGACGAGTGGGACATGATGAACTCTGATCTGAAAGCGCTGAACAAATACTTGGGCAGCGAGGATTGGAAGGCCGACATGAAGGCGGATGAAGCCGGATTGTTGCCTGATAACCTGCGTCGTGGCGTATTGAGCGAGGATGGCATCTGGAACTTGCTGGTGGATCAGCGCGTGCTGATGCAACGTTTGTTTGAAATGATTAAAAATGAGCAGAAATAATGATAAACGATGAACTAATAAAACTGTATGTTGCCTATACAGGACATGAGCCAGAGGCGATAGAAGAGATGCCGTCGTCTGGCTCTAATCGTCTGTATTTCCGCCTAAAAGGTCAGCCTACACTGATTGGGGTGAAGGGCGAGTCGCAGGAGGAGAACCGTGCGTTTCTGAGCATGGCGAAGCATTTCAGAAGAAAGAGGCTACCTGTGCCTGAGGTGGTGGCGGAAAGCGATGACCAAATGTTCTACCTACAACAGGACTTGGGCGACTTGCTGTTGTTCAAGGCCATAGAGAAAGGACGACTGACGCATCAGTTCAGCGATGAAGAGAAAACGCTGCTGAAGAAGACCATGCATCTGCTGGCGAAGGTGCAGTTCAGGGGGGCTGAAGGACTGGACTTCAGTGTGTGCTATCCGCAGGCTGAGTTCAACGAGCGCAGTATCTTATGGGACTTGAACTATTTTAAATATTGCTTCCTGAAGGCTACAGGACTGCCGTTCCAGGAGAACCGGCTGGAGGATGATTTCCAACGTATGGCGAAAGTATTGCTACAAAGCTCGTCAGATACCTTTATGTATCGCGATTTCCAGAGCAGGAATGTGATGGTGAAGGACGGTGAGCCGTGGCTGATTGACTTCCAAGGTGGTAGGAAAGGTCCTTTCTACTATGATGTGGCTTCGTTCTTGTGGCAGGCAAAAGCCAACTATCCTGAGAGTCTGCGTCGGGAATTGCTGCAAGAATACCTTGATGCCTTGCGTGTGTATCGCAAGATGGAAGACTCGGAGTTTTACACGCAATTGCGCCACTTCGTGCTGTTCCGTACGATGCAGGTGCTGGGGGCATACGGTTTCAGGGGCTATTTCGAGAAGAAGCCTCACTTTATGCAGAGCATTCCGTTTGCGATGGAGAACCTGCGTCAGCTGCTGAAACACCCCTACCCTGAGTATCCTTACTTGTGCGAGGTGCTGCAACAGCTTACCGAACTGAAACAGTTTAAGGAGCAGGAGAAGAAGCCGCTGGTGGTGAAGGTGATGAGCTTTGCTTATAAGAAAGGTATTCCTGATGATACGACAGGCAATGGTGGTGGCTTCGTGTTCGACTGCCGTGCGGTGAACAACCCTGGTAAGTATGACCGCTATAAGCCGTTTATCGGATTGGATGAGCCGGTGATTCAATTTTTGGAGGAGGACGGTGAGATTCTGACATTCCTGAATCACGTGTATGCCTTGGTGGATGCTTCGGTGAAGCGCTATATGGAGCGTGGATTCACTAACCTGTCGGTGTGCTTTGGATGTACAGGCGGTCAGCACCGTTCGGTTTATGCGGCGCAACATCTGGCGGAACACCTGAACGATAAGTTTGGCGTGGAGGTGAATCTGATTCATCGTGAACAGAATATACAACAAACTTTACCAGCAAAAGGGTAAGATATGAAAGCAATGATATTTGCAGCGGGCATTGGGTCGCGACTGAAACCCATTACCGACACGATGCCAAAGGCATTGGTGCCTGTGGGAGGCGTGCCGATGTTGCAACGTACACTATTGCGACTGAAGGAGGCAGGCTTTACGGATGTGACCATCAACATTCATCATTTTGGTCAGCAGATCATCGACTTCCTGCAGCAGAACGATAACTTTGGTTTGGATATTCACATCAGCGACGAGCGGGATGAGTTGCTCGATACGGGTGGTGGCATTTTGAAGGCAAGATCTTTTTTAGAGGGCGACGAACCGTTCTTGGTGCATAATGTGGATATCTTGAGCAATATCGACTTGAGACAGGTGTATGATAGTCATGTGCAGAGCGGTGCTGATGCTACCTTGCTGGTGAGCGACCGCACTACTACCCGCAAATTGCTATTCGACAAGGAGATGCGGATGCAAGGATGGCTGAACCACTCCACCGGTGAGGTACTGCCCAAGGGTTTTGTATTGATGCCCGAGCGGCATCGCGAACTGGCTTTCGAGGGGATCCATGTGATATCCCCTACCTTATTTCAATATATGGGCGAAGGCACGCAGTGGCAAGGCAAGTTCTCCATCATCCCGTTCTACCTGTCGGTTTGCAAGCAGCTGCTTTTGCGTGGCCACGAGCTGAAAGGCATAACGTGGTTTGATATCGGTAAGCCAGAGACACTGCAAAAGGCGAACGAGTACTACCGTTGACTACGTCCTATTTCGTCACGACTCGGCATAGTTCAAACAAGTTTGACTCTGCCCTCGCTGCTCCGAAAAGTGACCGTTGAACGTTAAAGTTCGAAGAGCCGCAATGGATGTGTGTAGGATTGATAATTTTAAAATTAATAAATATGGAAAAGGGAAACAGAATTATTGAGGCGGCGATTGTGGCGCTGGGCCTCGTGATTATGGGTTACTGCCTGAAGGCAGGCATCGACAATTTTGTGAACAAAGACAGACAGGTAACAGTGAAAGGACTTTCTGAGAATGAGGTACCTGCTAACACTGTGACATGGCCGCTGACATTCTCACAACAGGGCAACGACCTACCCTCACTCTACCAGAGTGTGAACAGGACACGCGACATCATTGTGCGTTTCATCAAGGACAACGGATTGAGTGAGGATGAGATTACCTTCAACTCGCCATCAGTGTATGACAGAACGAGCAATATGTGGAACGAGAACAAGTCGCCTTACCGCTATCAGATGACGGCGGGTATTACCGTGAAAACCAAGAAGGTGGATGAGGTAAGGAAAGCATCGGGCCAGATTGGCGACCTACTGAATCAGGGCATCGCCATCGACGAGGGGTACATCAATTATGATTTCACCGACTTCCAAGAGATGAAGCTGAAGATGATGCAGGAGGCTATCAAGAATGCTGAACAGGCTGCTTTGCAGTTTGCCGAGAATAGCAATAGTCGTCTTGGTGGCATTATGCAGGCTACTCAGGGTACTTTCTCTATCGAAGACCGTGATGACACTACGCCTTATATCAAAAAACTGCGCGTTGTAACAACTGTAACGTACTCGCTGAAAGATTAAAACAACTTTATATGTTGCTAAAACTGGCATATGTTTCTGAAGCGTTAAGAAAATCGGGAAAGTTTTCCGTATGAAAGCGCAAACCTGTTTGAGCGTAGCGAGTTTTTGCGGTTTAGGAAAACGTGAGCGATTTTTAGTGGAAGAAACTCAGACAGTTTTAACAACACTAAAGCTAGGATAAAAAAAAGAAAGGAAATACATCACGTACTCCCTTGCTTTAATCAACTTTAACCTAATAAAACTAACCTATGCTATTTTTTACCTAAAAACTAATTCTGCATTATAAAAAACTTTGCACTTAGAACTATTAACCTTTATTCAACGCTGCAAAGTTAAAGGATATTTTTTTATCTTGCAAGCAAAATTGAAAATAAATATGCAATTTGTTGCAAAGAGTGATTAAAAAGAGTATTTTTGTCAGAAACCAAGCTTAAAATTATCATTATGACGAATAGCACTAACGACCTACAAAAGAAAATGAGCAATGTACGATGGATCATCTGCATCATGCTGTTTATTGCTACTACCGTGAATTATCTCGATCGTCAGGTTTTATCACTCACATGGAAAGACTTTATAGCACCCGAGTTTCATTGGAGCGATTCAGATTATGGCAATGTAGCAGCGGTGTTTTCTATTGTATATGCTTTTGCTAACATTTTCTCGGGTCGCATCATCGACTGGCTTGGTACAAAACGAGGATACCTGTGGGCCATAGGTATCTGGTCGGCTGGTGCCTGTCTGCATGCAGTTTGTGGATGGGCTACCGAACAGGTGGTAGGACTGGATGATGCTGCGGGCATGGTGGGTGCTGTAGGTGAAACAGCTTCTTTGGTGGCTATGGTGAGTGTGTATTTCTTCATAGCCGCTCGCATCGTACTGGCTTGTGGTGAAGCGGGTAACTTCCCATCAGCTGTGAAAGTGACAGCTGAGTATTTCCCACAGAAAGACCGTGCGTTTGCTACCTCTATCTTCAATGCCGGCTCTACGGTAGGTGCACTGGTGGCACCGCTGAGCATTCCTTTGCTGGCTCGATATTTCAAGAATATAGGTGTGGGCAACGGCTGGGAAATGGCATTTATCATCATTGGTGCCTTGGGCTTTATCTGGATGGCGTTCTGGGTGTTTATCTACGACAAACCTACGGAGCATAAGGGTGTAAATGCAGCTGAACTGGCTTACATCCAGCAAGATGGCGTTGAACAGAAAGCGGAGCCAAACGAAGAGGATGGCTTGCCAAAATATACCGTCTTGCAATGTTTGAAATTGCGCCAGACATGGGCGATTCTCCTGGGTAAGTTTACTACGGATTGTGTGTGGTGGTTCTTCTTGTTCTGGACACCTGCCTATCTGTCGGATGTCTATGGGTTGGCTTCTGACAATCCCACCGCTCAGATGCTGATTTTCGTGCTGTACGCCATTACGATGCTGTCGCTCTATGGTGGTAAACTGCCTACCATCATCATCAATCATACGGGTTGGAACGCTTATAAGTCGCGTATGAGGGCGATGTTGGTATTTGCCTTGTTCCCGTTGTTGGGTTTGTTTGCACAACATTTGGGCAACTATTCTTACTGGTTACCTATCATTTTGATAGGTTTGGTGGGGGCAGCGCATCAATCGTGGTCGGCTAATCTGTATTCTGTGGGTAGCGATCTGTTTCCACATCGTGCCATTGCTACGATCACGAGTTTGAACAGTGCTGCTGGCGGCTTGAGTTCATTCCTTATCAACTATGGTTCTGGCAAATTGTTCGACTATGCCGATAGTACGCAGATGGTGTTTATGGGGTTCCAAGGTAAGCCTGCTGGTTACTTCATCATTTTCTGCTATTGCTCTGTTGCCTACCTCATTGGCTGGATTTGCATGAAGCTGCTGGTTCCAACTTATAAACCAGTAAAATAAAAGATTGCTACATTTCTGCCGCCTTTTTTGATGGATAAAACTGACATACGTTTCTGCAGCGTTAAAAAAATCGGGAAAGTTTTTCGTATAAAAACGCAAACAGGGCAGAGCGCTATGTTTTTTTTGCGTTTTAGAAAAACGTGAGCGATTTTTAGTGGAAGAAACTCAGACAGTTTTACCATCAATAATATAAATCCACGCAGAGAGTTTAGAATGGATAGCCGACAGCAAAGTGGAAGGCGAAGTCGCGGCTAAAGCGAGGATGAATGATGGGGTAACGATCGCGACCACTCTCGTAAACAGGATTGATGGCCTTCATACCACCATCGAAGCGGAGGATGAAGAAACCTAAGTCGATGCGAAGTCCGATGCCATAGGCAACAGCAATCTGCTTGTAGAATTTGTTGAAACGGAACTGGCCACCAGATTGGCTCTCGTAGTCACGAAGCGTCCACACATTACCCGCATCGATAAAGATGGCACCAGCCAACTTCCAGAACAGGTTGGAGCGATACTCTATGCTACCCTCCATCTTCAAGTCACCTGTCTGATTCATGAAGTTGCCGTCGCCAGGAAACTTACCAGGACCCAAGCTGCGTACTGACCATCCTCGCACACTGTTGGCACCACCTGCGAAATAACGCTTCTCGAACGGTATCATCTTCGCATTACCATAAGGATAGGCTATGCCAAAAGCAACATGATAGGCAATGGAGTTGCGATTATCGATGGCAATATTTTTCGCAAAGTCGAAGTCGGCCTTGATGTACTGGGCGAATGGGATGTTCAAGATAGTATATTCACCGTCTTTGTTCTGCTTCATGTTAGTAACTTTCGCCAAAGCATAAAGCCAGTTGCCCGCCGCCTCGATGCTGGCACGCAAAGTATAGGAAGTGCCATTGAAAATATTGGACGCCATACTCGTACCTCGACTGTTATAGATAAAGGTATAGCCAGTGCGTACAATGAGTCGGTCTTCATAGTTGTAGCGTACAATATAGTTTTGCTGGTCATCGAGATATTTCTTCTTGAAATCTGGATGTATCCAAGGCATGTAGAGATAGTTGACATCCTCCAAGTCGATGCGATGACGAACACGTTGTTGTTTGAAACTCCACTGATAGCTCCATCCTGCAGAGGCGATGATGCGCGTAAACTCGGGGCGTAATTGGAAGTTATAGCGCATATCGAGCAACGTGTTGGCACGGATGCGATTAACAAAGCTATGATTCAGGAACGGGAACAAGATACGAGGGAAATTGAGTGATGCCTCGGCACTCAGTTCGGTATAACTCTCATTGCGGTAGTCGCCTTGCAAGCCCGATACAGCTTCGTAGGCGCCTCTGAGACGAAGGGTGAGCGTTTCGGAACCACGAAACAGGTTGCGGTTGCTAAGCGACACAGCTGCCGCAGCGCCCAAATCGCCAGCAGAATTGGTGCCTTCTATCTCAAACGACACTGAGCGCAACTTATTCTTGGTGAGTTGGATATAGGCATCTACCAGCGAAGAGTCGTTGCGTAGCAACTCCTCAAAGCGGATGTTGGTATAGCGCAACACAGATAAGCGGTTGAGGTTCTGATAGGTTTGCTGAACATCGTTGCCATTGTACAATTCTCCTTTCTGGAGGCGTTGGTTGCCCACCAGCACACGAGGACGGATAAATGGTTTGCCCCGATAGTACACAGGATAGCCTTTATACATCATAGAATCGCCGCTCTGCTCATCGTCACTGTTCTCCAAAGCATTATATTCGGTAAGGAAATGCACCTGGTTGACATAGTATTGCGGATGAACGACCGTCACACTGTCGGCATTCACACGATAAGGCTCGAGGTGCATGGTAAGGTCGATGAGATAAGTATTGCGGGTGGTATCAGCCGAATAAGTAAGGTATTCCTTGTTGAAGCGATAGTAGCCGTTTTTCTGTAACAAACTGGTGATGCGTTCGCGCTCGCTATCCAGCACATTGATGTCCATATTCATGCCTTCGCTCAGCAAAGTGGCGGCTGAGTCTTGACGCATATAGTTCCAGATGGTGGTATCAGGAATATCATAATGGATGGAGCGTACTTTATAGGGCCTACCCGTCTTGATATCGTAGGAAAGCGCTATTTTCTTGGTTCCTCTCAACTGGGTTCCAGCATCGACTGAGGCGCCCAAATAGCCCAGGTTGTGAACAGCTTTCTCCACTTCCTGGCGCGAACGTTCTGTCTCGTAGGAGTCGAAGATGACAGGCTCATCGCCCATTCTTCGAAGCGCCCTATTCACCCATTTGGTGGTGTCGCGTCCAGACATGTTGTAGATATAGAGCTGTGTCTTTATCAAGTTGAACCACTTGGTGTTAGGCTGCTGACGAATGAACATGCTGAGGTCGGAAGGCTTCACTTCTTTATTGTCGCTGTGTACATTGAGTTCGTCGAGCAGATAGGCACCCTCGGGTACATATTTGGTGGATGAACAGCCTGTTATCATGAGCAAGGTCATTGCCCATAGTCCCAACAAGATTCTATGTTTTAACTGTTTACCCATCGTCGCTCAGAGTCATGAGCCTTTGTCAAGTTTATTTTCGGTTGTAAATATAGCGGTTTTTTATCAGAAAAGCAGTATATTTGCATAGAAAAAAGCTACTTATGGCAATATCGAAGAACAAAATAAAGTGGATACGTTCGTTGGAGCAGAAGAAAGTACGACGTGAGGAGCAGGTGTTTGTGGCCGAAGGTCCCAAGCTGACGGGCGATTTACTGGGGCATTTCCATTGTCGCTATGTAGCTGCTACTGCCGATTGGATAGCTGATCACCCCACCCTGCATGCGGATGAAATAGATACCGCCACAACGGACGAGATAGCACGTACCAGTTTGCTGAAAACGCCTCAGAATGTGATTGCTGTCTTCGAGCAACGCCAAGAGCAAACCGATCCTTCTGTGATAGCCCACCAGCTGTGTCTGGCGCTCGATGACGTACAGGATCCAGGCAATTTGGGTACCATCATCCGTATCGCCGACTGGTTTGGTATTGAGCATATATTTTGTTCGCAAGGCACTGTGGATGTATATAGTCCTAAGGTGGTACAAGCCACTATGGGGGCATTGGCTCGTGTGCATCTGCACTATGTTGATCTGCCAGCGATGATTGGTCAGTTGAAAGAAGATATACCTGTTTATGGTACCTTCCTTGATGGCACCAATATCTATACGCAAACGCTGAGTACCACTGGCTTGATTGTTATGGGCAACGAGGGCAACGGCATCACGGCAGAGGTAAGAAAGTTGATTAACAAGAAGCTGTTTATTCCCAATTATCCTGCAGGTCGCGACACATCAGAATCGTTGAATGTAGCAGTAGCTACAGCCATCACCTGTGCGGAATTTCGTAGAAGAGGATAGATTTAACGCTGCTTGGCGTGCATGCGGATGAGTGAGACGCTATCTACCAGCAGCATGCGGTCTTCGCTTTGCTCAGGCAGGTAGATAAAGCCATATACTTCGCGTATTCTTCCATTTTTGTCGCTCTGCAGCGTCAACTTGTGTTTTCCGTCACCATAGATATAATGCATCTGACTTATAATGCTGTCGTTGCGATAACGGATGGAGAGCGCCATTACGGCATATTCTTTAGAATTGATGGGTTGATTGACGTGCAGATAGCGGAAACGTGCATTGAAATGAAGGGTATCGTACTCTTCATAATTGGCATCGTTCTCATAGTCAAAAGCTATTCTGTTGTCATAAGGACGGTTAGTAAGACTGAACATCGGCATGCCTGTCCAGATATTCACACTATCACCACTTTGCGTAACGCTGCTACCTTGTCCGCTGATGGAAATAGAACGTTCCAACACCTTCTTTTCTCCTTCAATTCGCCTGATGACACGCTGATACACCCTGTCAAATGCTTCAGGATTGCGTGAATACCATGCCAAGGAAGAATCGAATTCCTGTTCGGTGGTATGGTGCTTTTCAAAAACATTGAGATAATAAAGCGTAGCCTTGTACTTGTTGGAAGGAGACTCCAATTCACCCAGTGCCTTTGCCTTGTGATAGTCGTACAATACCTCCTCCATCTTGCTGTCGCTCAGTACACCATCAGGCCGACTAGGACCACATGCTGCGATGCATGCCATCAGAAACAGCACCATGATGCATAACGGTATGGTACGCATGAATTTCATGACTTCTTGGATTTCAGTACATCAAAGGCATGGTTCACATATCTTCCGTAGAAGATGAGCAACGCCACGATGCCTACCGAGATACATGAGTCGGCGAAATTAAAGATAGGACTGAAAAATACGAAATGTTGCCCACCTACGAAAGGCATCCAGGTGGGCCATTCGGTCTCAATAAGAGGGAAATAGAACATATCTACCACCTTGCCGTAGAGCAGCGGAGCATAGCCGCCTCCGTTGGGCAAGAAGTGAGCTATATGGGAGAAGGTGCTCTCACTGAAGAACACACCATAGAACACGCTGTCGATGATGTTACCCAGTGCCCCTGTGAGAATAAGGCTCACACACACCAGGAATCCTGTCTTCAGGTGAGCCTTCACAAACTTATAGAGACACCAAATGATGACACCTACAGCGATGATGCGGAACGTGGTGAGGAACAGTTTTCCGAAGATTTGCATGCCGAAAGCCGCACCGTTGTTTTCGGTAAAGAAGATGTAAAACCAGTCGGTCACACGTATGCTTTCATGCAAGTACATGTGTGTCTTGATGTAGATCTTGAGACACTGGTCTATCAGCAGTAGCAGTAATATCAAAGCAACTGACATACTGCCCTTTTTAATAGTTTTGCTCATCTTCTTGTTTAAGCGTTCGACGCTTCTTCTTTAACGGTTTCTCTTTGCCTCAATACTCAGTGTAGCATGAGGAACGGCACGCAGACGTTCAGCAGGAATCAGCTTACCTGTCTCGCGGCAAATGCCATAGGTCTTGTTTTGGATACGTACCAATGCTGCCTGCAGACTCTGTATGAATTTCTGCTGGCGCTGTGCCAAACGAATGGTCTCATCCTTACTCAGTGCATAGGCATCATCCTCAATTACTTTGTAAGTAGGAGAAGTGTCTTCAATTCCATTACTGTCTGAACCGTTTAAACTGGCCATCATCTGGTTATAATCTCTTTGAGCCACTTCTAACTTTTCCAGAATAATCTGCTTGAACTCCTCTAATTCGGCGTCGGAGTATCTTGTTTTCTCTGCCATAACCAATAGTTTTTATAGATTAAGGTAAATTTTATAATTTTTCAATTTTTACTTCCAGTTTGTACTCTTCCATATCGAGCTTCACGCCATCCTGAACATTATCCACTAAGGTCAGGGTATTACCCAACACCTGGTTGCAGATATAATCCTTGTAGGCTGCAACAGCATCGTCGGTCTTCTCGTTCTTAGACAGCGTGATGTTGATCTTGTCGGTAATCTCCAAACCGCTCTGCTTTCGCAGGTTCTGGATACGGTTCACCAACTCACGGGCGATACCTTCCTGACGCAACTCTTCGGTGATAGTTACTTCGAGAGCTACAGTCACTTTTCCTTCGTTGGCCACCAACCATCCTGGGATATCTTCGCTGAAGATCTCCACATCAGCTGCTTCTACCACAGCCTCTACGCCATCGAGTACGAAGGTAAACTTGCCCTCTTGTTCCATGCGGTTGATATCTTCCTGACTCATAGCCGTTACAGCAGCGGCTACGGCCTTCATCTGCTTGCCAAACTTAGGACCCAGCTTCTTGAAGTCGCACTTCACTTTCTTCACCAGAATACCGGCAGCATTATCCACAAAGTTAAGTTCCTTGACATTCACCTCGTTCTTGATAAGGTCTTTCACGGCCTCGATGTGAGCACGCTGTGCTTCATCGTTTACAGGCACCATCACACTCTGCAGCGGCTGGCGTACCTTGATGTTCACCTTGCGACGCAACGCCAATACCATAGAGGTGATTTGCTGCGCCAACTCCATGCGAGCCTCCAGTTCCTTGTCTATCAAACTTTCATCGCAAACAGGGAACTGAGCGAGGTGTACTGACTCTACATTGTCTCTGCCTGTTACGGCAATGAGATCCATATACAGCTTGTCAGCATAGAACGGTGAGAACGGAGCCATCAACTTAGCTACTGTCTCCAAGCACACATAGAGTGTTTGGTAAGCAGCCAACTTATCCTGTGTCATGCCTCCACCCCAGAAACGCTTACGGTTCAGACGTACATACCAGTTGCTCAGGTTGTCGTTTACAAAATCCTGAATCAGTCGGCCAGCTTTCGTAGGCTCGTAGTCGTTGAGATTGGCATCCACATTCTTGATCAGCGTATTCAATTCAGAAAGAATCCAGCGGTCGATCTCTGGACGCTCCTGAACAGGCACTTCTGCTTCTGCATACTTGAATCCATCTACATTGGCATAGAGCGCCAAGAATGAGTAGGTGTTATACAAGGTGCCGAAGAACTTGCGACGTACTTCCTCTACACCATCCACATCAAACTTCAGGTTATCCCAAGGAGACGAGTTGGTGAGCATGTACCAACGTACTGGGTCGGAACCATACTGCTCAATCACACCAAACGGATCAACAGCATTGCCCAAGCGCTTCGACATCTTCTCACCATTCTTGTCAAGCACCAAACCATTAGATATCACGTTCTTGAACGACACATTGTCGAATACCATCGTAGCGATGGCATGCAAGGTAAAGAACCAACCACGGGTTTGATCAACACCCTCAGCAATGAAGTCGGCTGGGAACACCTTACCGCTATCGAGCAGTTCCTTGTTCTCAAATGGGTAATGAATCTGAGCATAAGGCATAGAGCCAGAATCGAACCACACATCAATCAGGTCGGTCTCACGCTTCATAGGCTTGCCTGATGCTGACACCAGCACGATATCATCCACGAACGGACGATGCAGGTCAATCTTATCGTAGTTTTCCTGGGTATAAACACCAGGCACGAAACCTGTTTCCTTATAAGGATTTGCTTTCATCACACCAGCAGCTACAGCCTTCTCTATTTCATTATAAAGCTGCTCAACGCTTTCGATGCAAATTTCCTCTGTATTGTCTTCTGTACGCCAAATAGGCAATGGAGTACCCCAGTAGCGCGAACGACTCAGGTTCCAGTCGTTCAGGTTCTCCAACCATTTGCCAAAACGTCCTGTACCCGTGCTCTCAGGTTTCCAATTGATTTGCTTGTTCAGCTCCATCATACGCTCCTTACAAGCAGTAGAACGAATGAACCAGCTATCCAAAGGGTAGTAAAGCACAGGCTTGTCGGTACGCCAGCAATGTGGGTAATTATGTACATGCTTCTCAATCTTGAATGCCAGATTGTCGGCTTTCATCTTCATGCAGATATAGATATCCAAGCTCTCAGCGGCAGCTGCTGCTTTGTCATCATACTTGCCGTTAACGGTAAACTGAGGATCGTAAGCATTCTTCACCCAGCGAGCCTCGTATTCCTTGTAGATATCATAGTTTACGCACTGCTTAACGAAATCATCGTCCAAATCAGCCGTATCGAAAAACTTACCCGTCAGATCCACCATTGGACGATATTCGCCTTTCTTGGTGTACATAAAGATAGGAGGAATGCCAGCATTGCGAGCCACGAAAGCATCATCGGCACCAAAGGTAGGAGCGATATGAACGATACCAGTACCATCTTCGGTAGTCACATAGTCGCCAGGAATAACTCTGAAAGCCTTATCAGCGGCCTCGTGCCACTTGCCCTCAGTATCCACCTCCACAGGCTTCACAAACTTGAGCAACTGCTCATACTTCATGCCCAGCAAGTCAGTACCCTTATACTCGCCCACTACTTTGAAAGGCACCACTTTGTCGCCCTTCTGATAGTCCTCCAGCGGCATATTCTCACCTTTCTGATTGAAATGGGTATAGAGCAGCGCCTTAGCCAAAACAGCAGTAATAGGTTCTCCCGTATAACTGTTATAGCTCTGCACAGCCACATAGTCGATCTTCGGACCCACGCAGAGAGCAGTATTTGAAGGCAATGTCCAAGGAGTAGTTGTCCATGCGATGAATACAGGAGTACCCCACTCCGCCATTTCAGGCTTAGGATCCAGCATCTTAAACTGGGCCACTACGGTGGTATCTTTCACATCGCGATAGCAACCCGGTAGGTTCAACTCGTGTGAGCTCAAACCAGTACCAGCAGCTGGGGAATAAGGTTGAATAGTATAACCTTTATAGAGCAGACCTTTCTTATGCAACTGTGCCAACAGCCACCAAAGGGTCTCGATATAGCGATTGTCGTAAGTGATATAAGGATTGTCGGTATCTACCCAGTAGCCCATCTTGTGAGTCAAGTCTGTCCATTCCTTGGTGAACTTCATCACATCCTTCCTACATGCGGCATTATAATCCTTCACAGTAATGGTTTTGCCAATATCTTCCTTGGTGATGCCCAGTGCTTTCTCTACACCCAGCTCTACAGGCAGTCCGTGTGTATCCCATCCTGCCTTACGTTTCACCTGAAAACCCTTCATTGTCTTGAAACGGCAGAACACATCCTTGATAGAGCGAGCCATCACGTGATGGATACCAGGCATACCGTTAGCTGATGGAGGACCCTCGTAGAACACGTATGAAGGACAGCCTTCACGTTCCGTCATACTCTTCTCGAAGATGTGGTTTTTCTCCCACTGAGCCAGCACTTCCTTGTTGATTTCCGACAAGTTGAAGCCTGTATATTCAGCAAAATTCTTACTCATTATATCCTTATTTTAGCAGTTTACTTTATTAACAAGGCGCAAAGATACACCTTATTTCTTTAATAACAAAGAATACACGTTGAAAAGTTTCCATCCACCTTGATTTAGAAAATATATTGCCAATATCCTTTCTAATCCGAAAAGGGTTTTGTAAATTTGCAGTTCTGAATAATAATCTGAATGTAATTATGGCAACAGTAAAACCATTTAAGGGCATCCGCCCACCACAGGCTCTTGTAGAGCAGGTTGCATCAAGACCTTACGACGTATTGAACTCCGAAGAAGCACGTAAGGAGGCTGAAGGCAACGAGAAATCACTGTATCACATCATCAAACCGGAGATTGACTTCGAGCCTGGCACTGATGAGCACGACCCTCGCGTTTACCAGAAGGCAGCTGAGAATTTCCAAAAGTTCCAGGACAAAGGTTGGCTGGTACAAGATGAGCAAGAGAACTACTACATCTATGCCCAGACCATGAACGGCAAGACACAATATGGATTGGTAGTGGGTGCTTACGTGCCTGATTACCTGAATGGCATCATTAAGAAGCATGAGCTGACTCGCCGCGATAAAGAGGAAGACCGTATGAAACATGTGCGTGTGAACAATGCCAACATTGAGCCTGTGTTCTTCGCTTATCCTGATAATGCGCAACTGGATGCCATCGTAGCAAAATATACAGCCAACAAGCCTGTATATGACTTTATCGCTCCTGGCGATGGTTTCGGACATAAGTTTTGGATCATTGACCAGCGTGCCGACATCGATGCCATTACCAAGGCTTTTGCGCAGATTCCATATCTCTACATTGCCGATGGTCATCATCGCAGTGCGGCAGCTGCCCTCGTAGGTGCCGAGAAGGCCAAGCAGAACCCACATCACAAGGGTGATGAGGAATACAACTACTTTATGGCGGTAGCTTTCCCTGCATCACAACTAACCATCATCGACTACAACCGTGTGGTGAAGGACCTGAATGGCTTGAGTGAAACTGAATTCCTGAATGCCCTGAAGGAGAATTTCGATATTCAGGAAATAGGTACAGAAATCTACAAGCCTGCTCGCTTGCACAACTTCTCACTCTATTTAGGAGGTAAATGGTATAGTCTCACGGCCAAGCCAGGTACCTATAACGACAACGATCCTATTGGTGTGTTGGATGTAACTATCTCCTCTAATCTGATATTGGATAAGATACTGGGCATCAAAGACCTTCGTTCCGACAAGCGCATCGATTTCGTAGGTGGCATCCGTGGTCTCGGCGAACTGAAGCGTCGTGTTGACAGTGGTGAGATGAAGGTGGCTCTGGCGCTTTATCCTGTAAGCATGAAACAACTGATGGACATTGCCGACAGCGGCAACATCATGCCTCCAAAGACTACTTGGTTTGAGCCCAAACTGCGTTCGGGTCTTATCATCCACAAACTGGTTTAACGAAACATTCAGACCAAGAAACAGCTAATTATCACCACCCCATCAACTCTCGCAGGAAAGGCGTCAGCTCGCTGGCCATCTTCGCTTGTTGCTGTATGGAGGGGTGATAATTAGCTCCATAGCCCAAACTGCCGTCCTGTGCTGGGAAGGTAAATCGATATACCTCATTGTCGCCTTTCTTATTGAGCTCGGCTACCGCAGCATTTTGCGCATCCTCTACATCCTGCATACGTTGACCTGTCAGCATACAGCCACTCATCAGCACTATCTTGGCCTGCGGATAACGGTTTCGTAAAGTCTGCAAGAAAGCAATATATGCCTCACGCAACTTGATCTTGTTATATTTTCCCGCTGATGTATCATTGGTACCCAGATTGATACAAACCACATCAGGCGTATATTGACGATAGTCCCATACCTCGGTGGTGTCGTTGTAGTTGGTGTATTTGTACAAAGCAGGCATCGCCGTTTCAGGCTTGCCGTCATACGGACCGTTATAATTACGGAAGATACCTATGCCACTTCTTGCTACCACCAAGTGTTGAGCCTCTAAAGCCTTTGCTGTCAGCGCTGCAAAGCTTAGGTAATGGTTCTCAGTGTAGTAATTGAAAGGATCTGTCGCTTCGGTGGCCTCTACCCCATAGCCACAGGTAATTGAGTTGCCTATAAACTCTATTTTGCGTTGGGGCAAAACAGGCGCTTCCGTCAGGTCTTTCCCCGGGTCGAGGATAAAGCCATAGAACTCGGGCTTCAGGTCATACCCCTCCGTAATATGCATCAGCTTCACCGTATGCTTGCCCTCAGACAATCCTTCAGCCAACAACAAAACACTGTCTTCCTGATTGAAGAAATCCACCTTAAACGGCTCTTGGTCATCAATCTGCGCCACATAGAAAGCACTCTTTGGTTTGGCTACCATTCGTACAGAGGTTCCCTCAAAGCCAGCAATAATCTGCACGCCAGGATACGTAAACTTTATCACATCCGGCTGTTGTTTGTTCACCCTGCCTACATACTGAATCCTTGCATCCGATGCAGGTACATGTGTCTCTGTAGCCGACTGCTTTCCTGCCGAGCAACCCAGCACCATCAGCAAACAAGCGCCCACTATCCAACTTACTTTTTTCATAGTCCTTTCGTTAATCAAAATTCCAAGTTCATTTATTTTGTCGACACAGCCCGGCTTAAACCTAAGAAATACCCTATTCCCAACTCGGGTTTACTAAAAGGCGGGACGGCTGTTAAGAAAAAATAGCTGCAAAAATGCAGCTATTAGAGTATTGCTTCAATCTGTTTTGCTACCTCCTCCATACTGTCGGTAGGTTCAAAGCGAGCCTTTACCATTCCCTTCTTATCAATCAAAAACTTGGTAAAGTTCCACTTTATGTCAGGAGAGTTTTTATATTCAGGATCAGCTTTTGACAACATCTCATCGAGAATTTTCGCAATGGGATGATTCATGTCAAAACCACCGAAAGGTTTCTGACTTTTCAGGAAAGTAAACAAGGGAGATGCCTTGTCGCCATTCACATCCACTTTCTTAAATTGTGGGAACTTGGTAGCATAGTTCAACTGGCAGAATTCATGAATTTCTTCAGCGGTACCGGGAGCTTGCTGACCAAATTGGTTGCAGGGGAAGTCGAGGATATTAAAGCCCTGACTGCGGTATTTTTCGTAAATCTGTTCCAACTCGGTATATTGAGGCGTAAACCCGCAACGAGTAGCGGTATTCACAATCAGAATCACTTCGCCAGCATATTCCTTTAAAGAAACATCACGGCTTTTCCTGTCTTTCACGGTGTAATCGTAGATCGTTTTCATTCTTTTGTATTAAATTTAAAATCCTTTCTTCTAATAGAAACTAATAAATTAATTTATCAGTACAAAAATAGTGATAATCTATCATTAGGTCAAAACAATTTCCTTAAATATCTTTAATAACAACCTCTTTTTTGCCGATAAACAGTAAGGTCAACACCGACAATTTGTCGCTCTCACAACAGCCAGTTCAGTCATTTTGGCTGAACGTGTCAGTTGGCAAGCAATTTGCGCCGCTAAGGGTGAAAACTAACACGAATAAACTAACGAAGAAAGGAGAATCAGATATGAATTTCAAGAATTATACAATTAAAGCACAGGAGGCTGTGCAAGAGGCTGTGAATCTGGTAGAACGCCAGGGACAGCAGACCATCGAGCCAGTGCATCTGCTCAAAGGTGTGATGCAAACTGGCGAGAATATCATGAAGTTTGTCTTTCAGAAGTTGGGCATGAACGAGCATCAGGTTTCCATGCGTCTTGATCAGGAAATCAGCAAGCTGCCTAAGGTACAGGGAGGCGAACCTTACTTGAGCCGTGAGGCCAATAGTGTGTTGCAACAGGCCGAGGACATTTCCAAGAAGATGGGCGATGAGTTTGTTTCCATCGAACCGATCTTGATGGCTTTGCTCAAGGTGAACAGCACTGCTTCTACCATACTGAAGGATAATGGCATGACTGAGAAAGAACTGGCCAGCGCCATCGACGAACTGCGTAAGGGACAGAAAGTCAACTCACAATCGTCTGAAGACACCTACCAGGCCCTCGACAAATATGCTATCAATCTGAACGAGGCTGCTCGAAGCGGCAAGCTCGACCCTGTGATTGGACGAGATGATGAGATTCGTCGTGTACTGCAGATCTTGAGCCGACGCACCAAGAACAACCCTATCCTGATTGGTGAACCTGGTACTGGTAAGACGGCCATTGTAGAAGGTTTGGCACATCGTATCTTGCGAGGCGACGTACCAGAAAATCTAAAAAACAAGCAGGTATATTCACTCGACATGGGTGCATTGATTGCTGGAGCCAAGTACAAGGGCGAGTTTGAGGAACGACTGAAAGCAGTCATCAACGAAGTGACAAAGTCGGAAGGCAACATTATCTTGTTCATCGATGAGATACATACATTGGTGGGTGCCGGCAAGAGCGAAGGCGCTATGGATGCAGCCAATATCCTGAAGCCTGCATTGGCCCGTGGTGAGTTGCGTAGCATCGGTGCCACTACCCTTGACGAATACCAGAAGTATTTCGAGAAAGACAAAGCACTGGAACGACGTTTCCAGGTAGTGATGGTGGACGAACCAAGCACGCTCGACACCATATCTATATTAAGAGGCTTGAAGGAGCGCTACGAAAACCATCATCATGTGCGAATCAAGGATGATGCCATCATTGCGGCCGTAGAGCTGAGCAACCGTTATATCACCGATCGTTTCTTACCTGATAAGGCTATCGATCTGATGGACGAAGCAGCAGCTAAGTTGCGTATGGAGATTGACTCAGTGCCTGAAGAGCTGGATGAAATAACCCGTAAAATCAAACAGTTAGAGATTGAGCGTGAGGCCATCAAGCGTGAAAACGATGAACCTAAACTTGAGCAGATTGGCAAAGAATTGGCGGAGCTCAAGGAACAGGAAAGTCAGTACAAGGCTAAGTGGCAAAACGAGAAGACGTTGGTCAATAAGATCCAGCAAAATAAGGTGGAAATCGAAAGTCTTAAGTTTGAGGCCGAGCGTGCAGAACGTGAAGGCGACTATGGCAAGGTGGCTGAGATTCGTTATGGCAAGTTGCAGAGCCTAAATCAGGAAATTGAAGATACCCAGCGCAAACTACACGAATTGCAGGGCGATAAGGCTATGATTAAAGAGGAAGTGGATGATGAAGATATAGCCGAGGTGGTAGCACGTTGGACAGGCATTCCTGTAAGCAAGATGATGCAGAGCGAGCGTGAGAAACTGCTACATCTCGAAGAAGAACTGCATAAGCGTGTCATCGGTCAGGACGAAGCCATCAAGGCCATCTCCGATGCTGTGCGTCGTAGTCGTGCAGGCTTACAAGATCCGAAGCGACCTATTGGCTCGTTCCTGTTCTTGGGTACCACAGGTGTAGGTAAGACTGAGTTGGCAAAGGCGTTGGCAGAGTTCCTGTTTGACGACGAGAGCATGATGACGCGTATTGATATGAGTGAGTATCAGGAGAAATTCACTGTATCTCGCCTTGTCGGAGCGCCTCCGGGCTACGTAGGATATGAAGAAGGCGGTCAGCTTACCGAGGCCGTTCGCCACAAGCCCTACTCTGTTGTGTTGTTCGACGAGATTGAGAAAGCGCATCCAGATGTGTTCAACATCCTGTTACAGGTATTGGACGATGGACGCCTGACCGATAACAAAGGTCGTACGGTCAACTTCAAGAACACCATCATCATCATGACTTCCAACATGGGTAGTAGCTATATCCAAAGTCAGATGGCGCAACTCAACGAAAGCAATAAACAACAGCTGCTGGCCGAGACCAAACGTAACGTCATGGAGATGCTGAAGAAGCAGATACGTCCTGAGTTCCTCAACCGTATCGACGACACCATCATGTTTACCCCGCTCAACGAGAGCGAGATACGACAGATTGTCAACCTGCAGTTGAACAATGTCAAGCGTATGCTGCATGACAATGGCGTAGAGCTCGAGGTTACCGACGATGCGCTCAACTACTTAGCTGATGTAGGCTACGATCCTGAGTTCGGAGCTCGTCCTGTGAAACGTGCCATCCAGGACTACATGCTCAACGAACTCTCCCGCAAGCTTCTTGGCGAAGAGATTGATCGCACTAAGCCAATCATAGTCGATTCGTTTGGCGAAGGCTTAGTATTCCGCAATTAAAACAAAGGCTGCATTTCTGCAGCCTTTTTCTTTTACAATGTATTTTGCTTGAGTTTTTCAACAAAATCGTCTATCCTATTCATCCAGTCAGGAATGTTAATCATTTGCGGACAATGCGGCGAGCACTGATTGCAATTTGTACAATGCGAAGCCTGTCGCATTCTTGGCACCGTACGATCATACCCCACGAGGAACGCTTGACGCGCCTCACGATAGTTAGCGTCCTGCTGAGATTCTGGCAGATATCCCTGATTCACACACTTGTTGTAGTGTGTCAAGATACCTGGAATATCTAATCCATAAGGACAAGGCATGCAATAGTTGCACTGGTTGCAAGGCACTGTAGGATAGTCCTGCATCAAGTCAGCCGTCACATACAGGAACTCCTTCTCCTCATCCGTCAACTCCTTCAACGGAGCAAAACTACGGATATTATCCTGTAGGTTCTCCATATACGTCATACCACTCAAAGCACAATACACATTGGTGTGTGAGCCACAGAAACGGAAAGCCCACGATGCCACACTATTCTCAGGCTCAGCCTGTTTCAGTCGAGCAACCAAGTGGTTAGGTATATTCGCCAAACGGCCACCCAGCAACGGCTCCATAATCACCACAGGAATGTCGCGTTTGGTTAGTTCAGTATACATATACTCTGCTGTCATCGATGCCCCCACAGCATGATGCCAATCCAGGTAATTCATCTGAATCTGCACAAAGTCCCAATGGAAATTACCCTTGTCATGTTCCTCCATTGTCCAATCAAACGTCTCCTGATCACCATGGAAAGAATAGCCCAGATGACGAATTCTACCCGCCTCCTTCTCTTTGAGCAGAAAATCATACATGCCATTCTCAAAGAAACGACGCTTTGACATAGCCAAACCACCTTGTCCCATCACATGCAACAAGTAATAGTCTATATAGTCGGTCGAGAGTTCCTTGAAAGAGTTCTCATACATCAACTTAGACCCTTCATAACTATGCGTTCTTGGGTCAAAGTTCGACAACTTCGTGGCGATGTAATAAGACTCACGCGGATATTTCTTCAGTGCATCGCCAGTGGCCTTTTCAGATAGACCCATGCAATACGCAGGTGAAGTGTCATAATAGTTTACGCCATGAGCCATAGCATAGTCAATCAGCTCATTCACACGCTCCTGATCAACGGCTTGTGGTCTGCCGTCAGCATCATTGATCATTGGCCAACGCATACATCCGTAGCCCAACAACGAAATGCGGTCGTTGTCCAGATTAGGCCATGAACGATATGTCATCTGTTCGGCTCCAGGCACAGGAGTAGAGTGATGTCCCGCAGGATCATACATCGCATTCTGTTTGTTGCCGCAGCCCGTCATTGTCATAGCACCAGCGGCTGCTGCCCCAGCTCCCATTAAGCCTAAGAATCGGCGTCGGCTGATAGCTTTCTTTTCCTTGTTTTCCATTGTATTATATGTTTTATAGTTTATTCATTTTTATTCCAGCCCTTCTCAACAGCGCCTCCAAATAATAGTAATCAGCATAGATGATAGGCACATCTATCTCATCGTTTGCAGGATAGTTGCCCGTAGAATGCAGCAACAAGAATCCTTGTTTATCCTGGGGCTCAGTCAGATAGTCATTACTCAACGAATCTACGATCTTGTCAGCCAAACGGTGATATTCGACCGCTTCCGGACTTTCCACATAATCCGCCAACTCATACAGTGCCGAGGCAATGATAGCAGCCGCCGAAGCATCACGAGGTGCATTCGGAATGGCAGGATCTCGCATATCCCAATAAGGTATCAGGTCATCAGGCAACAGTCTTTGGGAGAACCAGAACTTCGCAATCTTGCACGCCTGTTCCAGATAAGCCTTGTCCTGTGTATATCTGTAGCACATCGTGTAGCCATACAACCCCCACGCCTGTCCCCTGCTCCACACCGACTCGTCGAACAGTCCTTGATGGGTGATACGTTTAATTACACTGCCGTCCTGCGGGTTATAATCCACTACATGATACGACGACCCATCCTCACGGAAATGATTACGCATCGTCACATTTGCATGACTCACGGCTATGTTGCGGTATTGCTCATCACCCGTCAGTTGCGAAGCCTCAAACAGCAGCTCCAGATTCATCATATTATCAATAATCACAGCATATTGCCATCGCTCAGGTGTGCCCCAGCTCCACGAACGGATGCACCCTACCTTCTTATCAAAACGAGTTGCCAATGTCTTGGCGGCCTGCACCACTACATCTCTATATGACTGTTCGTTAGTCACCTCCCATGCCTTACCGAAGGTGTTATACATCATGAAGCCCAGGTCATGACTGCTGGCGTTCCATTTGTTGTCCTCCAACTTCCATGTGTTCGACACCGCCCGTTCGCGCCAGAAAGCATCATTCGTATAGCGATACATCATCCACAGTTCACCAGCGAAGAATCCTGAACACCAGTCGCCTATGTTCACCAACCTCAGACTCCCGTCCTTCTCCACACTACGAGGCATCAGTTTCCCCTTGTCAGGAGTAACCTTCCGCAGTTGTTCCGTCTGCTGCAACAAATAGCGCATCCTCATCTCTACCTGAGCGGAAATGCCGTCCGTATTCTGCTCGTTATTCCCCACCGTTTGTGCACTCATCATCTGCGTCACACACAGGGCAGCTATCACCATCAGTCGTTTGATATTCATCCTAATCACTATTCTTTATTGATAGATTTCTGCGTAAAGATACAATCTATTTATGAAATCACAAAAAAAAGATGCACCCCTTTTCAAAAAGAAGTGCATCATGTAGGAGCGGCAAACGGGGTTCGAACCCGCGACCTTCGGCTTGGGAAGCCAACGCTCTGCCAACTGAGCTACTGCCGCAATCAAGTTAAGCGGATGCAAAGATAAGGGATGTCAAAGACAAAAGCAAATAAAAATGCGCTTTTCATGTTGTCTTTCTATACCCCATTCCAGTAATATGACAGATTAGGCGCCCTTCTTGATTCGTCACCCTTGCCTCTGCAGAAGGAATTTTATGATGGTCAGCCACCCATACCGCTTCAGCTCGAAGATGATCACCCACATTGGCACTTGAAACAAATGTAATGTTATTGCTGATGCCAAAAGTAAGTCGCCCGCCACTATTCACCAAGGCAGCAATGGCCAGATCACCCAGTGTAAAAAGCGCTCCACCCTGACAAACACCACCGCCATTCAGATGCTCAGACGTCACCGTCATCTCAGCCACTGCATGTTGTCCATCCACCTCAGTAACCTTGCAACCCGCATTCGCTGCAAACCTGTCACGATTCATTAACTCTATTACGTCCATCGCTTCATTAAAATCCTCTGAGTCTAACATCTATACCATCCTCTTTCAACTGAGCAGGAATAACGCTGACATCCGTCTGACTAAAATGATAAGGGAACAACATTTTAGGCTTGATAATCTTAGCAATACGCACCAGCTGATCAACAGTCATTGTAGGACCGTTGCAAGGGAAGTAAGCCACATCAATATCCTTGATACCCTCCATTTCAGGAACATCCTCAGTGTCACCAGCAAAGTAAATACGCAGTCCGTCGATAGTCAGAATATAGCCATTGTCACGCCCTTTAGGATGCTTGGTCAAGTTAGCCTTCGTATAGTTATACGCAGGCACAGCTTCTACCGTAAAGTCATCAGCCACTTGCAACTTGTCACCATTCACCATCACCTGACCAGCGCCAAACATATCAGCACAACGCTTGTTCATAATCAGCTGCGTCTTATCCTTTGACAACAGTTTGATAGCCTCTGCATCATAATGATCACCATGCTCATGCGTCACAAAAATATAATCCGCCTTCGGCATAGCCGAATAATCCACCGTCCTGTCACGCAGTTTCGATACAGGATCAATCTCAATTTCTTTACCGTCAACCGCCACGCGCACGCTGGCATGCATCAACGCATAAACAGTAACCTTCTTTCCACTCTTTGTCGTGAACACATCCGTTTCATAATTACTCTGCACATCAGCAACCTCGGTGTTAGTTACTTCTTCATTAGCCTTTTTGTTGCCATTACATGCCACCAACATAGTAGCACACAACACAGCAAACATTATCAATAACTTTTTCATATCACAATACTTAATTTATAAATCATATCGTTTTTATTCCTCGGGCAAAGATAAGAAAAGAAAATGATTATTCCTTATTATACCCTTATTTTCTTACACCACATCCCTTTTGCATTGAAGCTATGGCTATAATGCCTCTTATCAGTTGTCGGAAAACTAGCTATGGGTGATGCTAAAGCTTGTTATTAAGCGACGGAAAGCTTCCCACCACTGGCCGCAGTAGCTGCCAACACCCGTCGCAGTATCTGCCATACCCCCATAGGAGATACTGCGATGACTCATAGGAGGCTTTCCGACGACCCATAGCAGATACTGCGACAATCTGTGGAAGGCATTCCTTTAAATATTGACGGAAAAGAGGCATTATTATAAAAATAAAACATCATTTTTTTGCAGAATACACGAATTGTAGTACCTTAGCGGAGAATAATAATTATAAAGATATGAAATATAAAGTTGAGATTGCTGAATTAGCCGACCATTTTGTGGTGGTATTCAAGGAGAAAGATACACTCAAGGTGAAGAAGGTGATGTCGCTGAACAAGCTAGGCACTGATATACTAAGGGCTTATATGGAAGCCAAAACACAGGATGAACTGGTGCCCCTACTTGCTGAACGCTATGATACTACCCATGATGAAATGAAAGAGCAAGTAAGCAATTTCTACAGTGAACTGGCAGCATACTAAATTATCAATAATACCGCTAAACAATGAAAAAACTATGGTTGATACTGGTGGCTGTACTGATGTGTGGCACCCTGAATGCAGAAAACGAACAGACACGGAGTGAACGAAAAAAAGTAGGCGTTGTGCTGAGTGGCGGTGGTGCCAAGGGCATGGCTCATATCGGCGTATTGAAGGTACTGGAGGAAGCCGGCATTCCTGTTGATGTCATCACGGGTACGTCTATGGGTAGCATCGTAGGCGGACTATATGCCATAGGCTATAATGCCAACTCGCTCGACTCAATTGTAAGGATGCAGGACTGGAGCTATGTCATTACCGATAAGGAGAATATGCGTAACCAGAGCATTGACGACCGCAAGAAGCAGAACACATATATCATTTCTACTGGCATGGCCATTGGCAAGCGTGCTGAGAATGCCGGCGGACTGATCAAGGGCAAGAACTTAGCGGAGCTGTTCCAAAGGCTCTGTACAGGCTATACCGACTCACTTAATTTTTCAAAAGACTTGCGCATTCCTTTTGCTTGTGTGGCTACCAATATCATCGACAATAGCGAGGTGGATTTCCACAGCGGACGTTTGCCGCAGGCCATGCGTGCCTCTATGTCCATTCCTGCAGCTTTCTCGCCTGTGAGATTAGGCGATATGGTGCTGGTGGATGGCGGCTTGAAGAACAACTATCCTGCCGATTTGGCTCGTGAGATGGGGGCTGACATCATCATTGGCGTGACTGTACAAACCGACCCGAAAGTGGCTGACGACCTGGAAGGTACGATGAGCATCCTCAACCAAATTATCGACATCAACTGTAAGAACAAGGTAGAAGAGAACCTCGAGATAACCGACCTGCACCTACAAGTAGATACAAGGGGTTATAGCACGGCCAGTTTCTCGGCTACCGCCATTGATACGCTTATCATTCGTGGCGAGGAGATTGCAAGACAACACTGGGATGACATCATGGCCCTGAAGAAACGCATCGGCATTGACGATTCATTCCGTCCAAAAAAATACTATCCGCTGCGTCCACAGGTACTGACCGAAAAGCGTTATGTGACAGGCTTTACCTTCGAGAATATGACACCTCAGGCTGAGCGTTACCTGCGTCAGAAGTTCCACCTGAACAAAACAGACAGCATTGATGCCGAACTGGAGCAGCAACTGACTACCACCATGCGTGTGGATCTGTTTTACCAAACCGCCGAGTGCAGGATGGAGCCTGATGGCGATGGGATGCGTGTGGTGCTTTCTGCGGGCAACCGAAAGACTTTGCAACTGCATGCTGGTATTCGCTTTGACACCGAGGAATATGCTGCATTGCAGTTGGGGCTTGATATCCCATTGAACACTTCCATGCCTGTCAATACGGATGTTACTGTACGATTGGGCAAGAACATCATGACCCGTGCCGAGATTACTGTGCATCCACGCAGTTTCACCCGCCCCACCCTGAGCTATACTTTCTATCGCAAGGATGTGGACGTGTATATGCAAGGCAAAAGGGATTACAACATCCAACACAACCAGATGCAGGCTGAGTTTCTGCCCCTCAACTTCGACCTGCGCAACTTTAACATCCAACTAGGTTTGCGTTGGGACTATATGCACTATCGCAGCAAGTTAGGTTCTGACCAATCAAAGCAGATAACACTCAAGAACGAGCACTTCTTCAGTTACCGTGCCCGTATAACCTACAACAGTGAGGACAATTGGTACTTCCCTACTCGTGGTGCCCGCTTCAAGGCTGAATATGCCTATGTGACCAACGACTTTGCCAAACTGAACGTGCGTGATGCTGACGGCAACAAGCTGGGTCGGAAACCAGGTATGAATGAAGTGAATGCCAATTGGCGTATATCGTTTGCTTTGACGAAGCGTTTCACCTTGCAGCCGATGCTCTATGGACGACTGCTTTTCGGCGATGTGGTGCCTGCTGTGTTTGGCAACACTGTCGGTGGCGAATGGTTCGGTCATTATGTGGAGCAGCAGATGCCTTTTGCTGGAATAGGACATTTGGAGTATCTGAACCGTCATTTTATGGCGGCACAGTTGCAGGCGCAAGAGCGTATTGGCAACCACCACTACTTTTTGCTGCGTGTGGCTGGAGGCCAGCAAGCTGATAGGCTGAAGAACCTGTTTGACAACAAGACGCTTTTTGGCGCGCAGATAGCTTATTACTATAACACCATGTTTGGTCCTGTTGGAGCCACACTGGGTTATAGCAACCACACCAAGAAAACCTATTTCTATTTGAATCTAGGATTTGAGTTCTGAGAAAAAAACAGGTATTGTCTTCTAAAGAATTACTGGTTGTTGATTAATGCATCAATCTCGTTAAACTTATCCCCCATACTGAGATTGTAATACACACGATGAAGGCCGTTAAGCCAAAGGGTACGGTCATTGGGTTTAAGCTGACGAGCCTTCTCATAGTATGGCAGGGCATTTTCGTAGTATGACTTGAGCTGTGCTTGGTCAACAGGATAGCGAGGATCTTTGATGTCGGTTACCGCCTCCTGAGAAAAATCCTGCGCTTGCAAACAATACACCAGTCCGACATTGCTGTATGCCTCGGCATAATCTGGATTGGCCTTGATGGAACGCTTATAGTAGGCCAAAGCATCGTTGTAGCGTTTCATGCTGTGATAGAGGAAACCCTTGACGAAAAGGTAATAATAATTACCAGGGGCTTTCGCCAACATCCCGTTAGCGAACTCCAAAGCCTCGTTGTATTTGTCCTGACTACCATAATAGTCTATAAGGTTGGCAAAGAAATAGTCATCTTGCGGATGTTTCTCTATAGCACGCTTTAGGGTTTCAATCCAAGCCGTAGTGTTTCCGTTTTGCTTATAGGCCTGTGCCAAAAACTCCATAGCGTACTGCCCAACTGTAGCATCATCTTCAGCATAAGGCGCATATTTCAGCACACTGGGATAGTCGCCGATACGCACTGCTGCCAAACTAGCATAATAGGCCACCTGTGAAAATACAGAATCACGTGGCAAAAGGTTGTCGAGGGCGAACATATCGCTCATGGTAGCATCGACATAAGTGCCAAAGAAATCACGTGCCTTGGACAAGTTCACAGTGTCACCCTCCGTGGCATGGTTGTAATAATAGATACCTCCATTCAGCAGGTTGCCTTTGTCTGCTAAAATGGATTGCTGCATGTCTTTACGGTATTTATTAATTTTGCCTGGTTTTGTTTCGAGTTGTGCCAGCGAGTCGCAACGCAGAAAATATTGCGTCATATTGAGCACGCTGTTGTAAATAGTGAGTGTGTCGTAGGGCTTGCGCAGATAGGCTTTCTCCATCTGCTGTTCGGCTTTTCTTTGCTGTACCCTGCCCGATACATACCAGGTGTCTGGGTTGTTCTTGGTAGATGGATCAACAATGATCTTGTCCACCATCTTCTGCAACTCTTTCACATCGCCTTTCTTGAATGTGGCCTTGGCTTGTTTCAAAACGTCGTTCTGTGAAAAGGTAAAGCTAAACGGGATGGCTAACAGCAAAAAAACAACAAGTAGTTTTCGTATCATATTAAAAATAAGAATTCTTTATTATTAATATGGGAACCCCAAAAGTGTGTGCTTCCAAGGTTCCCATATTATTGTTTGACCGCAATATTGCGGTGATTCTGCTATTAATAAGCCTGCATTACTTCCTCATACTCCTTCTCCATCTGCAGGTTGTAGTAAACACGGCCCAAGCCCTGCTTCCACAGACTTACATTATCAGGAGCCAGCTGACGAGCCTTCTCGTAGTAAGGACGTGCCTGCTCGTAGAAACCACGCAGTGTCTTAGCATCTTCCTCAAACTTAGGATCGTTAGGATTAGCTGAAGCTGTCTCAGAGAACTCCTGTGCCTTGATCTCAAACAAGTTGCCTAAGTCGTGATAAGCCTCTGCATAATCTTCCTTCTTGCTGATGCAATTCTTGTACTGCTCGATGGCGTTGTCATAATCCTTAGTCAGAGAATATACAAAGCCCTTTACATAGTAGAAGAAATAGTTGTTAGGATCCTTAGCAATCTGCTGGTCAGCAAATGCCAAAGCCTCATCGTACTTCTCCTGTGAGCTGTAATAGTCGATCATGTTAGCAAACAGGCCCTGGTTAGTTGGCCACTTATTGAGGGCTTCCTTCAATACGTTCAGCATCTGATCGGTCTTTTCCTGCTTCTTCAGGGCAGTTACAAGCAGCTGAGCTGCTGTTGCACCGTTCTCCTTGTCAGCCTGAGCGATAGCAGCATACTTCTCAACAGCTGCAAAGTTCTCAGCCTCATTTGCTACCAATGTTGCATAGTAAGCAATGGTAGGAACCAAGGTGTCGTTAACAATCTGAGCCTGGTTCTTGAACATAGGAGCATTTGCCAAGTCAACATAGGTGCCAAAGAAGTCTAAAGCCTTAGCATAACCAGCCTCTTCGTTAGAACGATAAGCTGTTACACCGCCATTTACGAGGTTACCTCTATCGGCCATGATAGCAGAAGCCATCTTAGAAGTGAATGCATTCATCTTGCCCTTCTGATCTGGCAACTGGTCTGCCTTCAGGAAGTACTTTGTCATCTGCAGAGCTGCATCATACATAGCTGCTTCGTCAAAACCTTGGCGCTTGATCTGGTTTTCCAGCTGCTTAGCACCTTTCTTCTGTTGAATCTGACCAGCTGCATACCATGTGTCAGCCAAATTGGCAGTCTCTGGATTGTTCAGAGCCTGTTGGATCAATGATTCTGCAGTAGCAAAATCACCCTTGTTACCTGCTTTAGTAGCGTTCTTAACAGCATCCATCTGTGCGAAAGCACCGCCTGCTACCAAAACAAAAGCCATTGATAAAAATAACTTCTTCATAGACAAAAAATAAATTAAATTAATTATTACTTTCATTCATTATTATTTATAATTCAGCCTGAGCTCCTTCGCCTTCCTGCGTAGGATTTTCTGGCTGGATATCTTCTAATTCATTAGCACTCTGCTCAATCTCCTCTTCCTCTGACTCTGACATGACCTTGCATACAGAACCTATCTCGTCGTTGCGTTTCTCGAGGTTGATGAGCTTTACACCCTGAGTAGCTCGCCCCATGATTCTCACATCAGCCACCTTCAGGCGGATGGTGATGCCCGACTTGTTGATGATCATCAGGTCATTTTCTTCCGTTACCGTCTTGATGGTTACCAGCTTACCGGTCTTCTCGGTGATGTTGAGGGTCTTCACACCCTTGGCACCACGGTTGGTCTTGCGGTAATCTTCAATATCTGAGCGCTTGCCGAAGCCCTGCTCTGATACCACCATGATGGTTTCGTTCTCAGAATCCTTCACGCATACCATACCTACTACTTCGTCCTGACCGTCTTCATCTAACGTCATACCCTTAACACCAGTAGCTGTACGGCCCATAGCACGAACCAGCGTCTCGTTGAATCGGATAGCACGACCGTTCTTGTTGGCCATGATGATCTCGTTATCACCGTCAGTAAGGCGTACCTCAATCACCTTATCACCTTCCAAAATATTGATGGCGTTGACGCCATTCTGTCGTGGACGAGAGTACTCAGTCAGACTGGTCTTCTTGATAATACCATTCTTGGTACAGAACACCACGTAGTGACTGTTGTTGAACTCAGCGTCTGCCAGATTCTTCACGCGCAGGTATGCTGTTACCTTGTCGTCGGGTTCGATGTTCAACAGGTTCTGGATGGCACGACCCTTAGAAGTCTTGCCCTCCATAGGAATCTGATAAACCTTGAGCCAGTAACAACGGCCTTTCTGGGTAAAGAACATCATGGTGTTATGCATCGTAGCCGGGTAAATATGCTCCACGAAGTCCTCGGTGCGCGTATTAGAGCCCTTTGAACCAACACCGCCACGGTTCTGTGTGCGGAACTCATGCAGTGGTGTGCACTTGATGTAGCCCAGATGAGAGATAGTAATCACCACTTCATCATCAGGATAGTAGTCCTCAGGATTGATGTCACCATCCATCATACTGATCTCCGTTTTGCGCTCATCACCATATTTATCTTTAACCTCTATCAACTCATCCTTGATGACCTTGCGGCAAACCTCTTCGTCAGAAAGAATCAATTCATAGAACGCTATCTTTTCTTCTATCTCTTTATATTCAGCATGCAATTGATCCTGCATCAGACCTGTAAGTTGGCGTAAACGCATCTCTACAATGGCCTTTGCCTGAACCTCATCCAACTCGAAACGCTTCATCAGTCCTTCAATGGCATCGTTAGGAGACTTAGCTGCTCGGATGATATGTACCACTTCATCGATATTGTCGCTGGCAATAATCAGACCTTCGAGGATATGTGCCCTCTCTTTTGCCTTAGCCAGGTCGAATTTAGTGCGACGTATCACCACTTCGTGACGATGCTCGATGAAGTATTTTATCATGTCGCGCAGGGTCAGCAGGCGTGGCCTTCCGTGTACCAATGCTACATTGTTAACGCTGAAGGAGGTCTGCAACTGCGTCAGCTTGTATAATTTATTCAACAAAACATTGGCATTGGCATCCCTTTTAACATCTATTACGATTCGCATACCCTCGCGATCGCTCTCATCGTTAGCATTGGCAATGCCCTCAATCTTCTTGTCGTTCGCCAGGTCAGCAATGTATTTAATGAGTTCGGCCTTGTTGACGCCGTAAGGAATTTCGCTGATAACGATCTTGTCGTGAGTAGCGCCGGTCTCAATATCTGCCTTGCCGCGTACAACAATGCGACCCCTACCCGTTTCGTATGACTCGCGGATGCCCTGGGTACCCAGGATGATACCTCCTGTAGGGAAGTCGGGGCCCTTGACATACTGCATGAGTTCATCGACGGTGATGTCGTTATTATCTACGTATGCCACACAAGCATCAATCACCTCGCTCAAATTATGGGTAGGCATATTAGTGGCCATACCTACAGCAATACCTGATGCGCCATTTACCAACAGGTTAGGTATGCGAGTTGGCATGACTGTAGGCTCAAACTCCTCGTTGTCGAAGTTGGGCTGCATGTCAACGGTATCCTTATCGAGGTCCTGCATCATCTCCTCGCCCAACTTACGTAAGCGACATTCAGTATATCGCATAGCAGCAGGTCCATCACCGTCAACAGAGCCAAAGTTACCCTGTCCGTCAACCAGCATGTAGCGCAATGCCCAAGGCTGTGCCATACGCACTAAAGCGCCATATACGGACGAATCGCCATGTGGGTGGTATTTACCAAGCACCTCACCTACAACACGAGCGCATTTCTTATACGCCTTGTCGGAGGTGTTACCAACTTGTTTCATACCATAAAGGATTCTACGATGTACAGGCTTGAAGCCGTCTCTTACATCCGGGAGGGCACGAGCTACTATCACAGACATGGAATAGTCTATGTATGAGGACTTCATCTCCTCCTCGATGTTGACTTTTATAATTCTGTCTTGATTGATCATTTTGTTTTATTAATTGTCTATTTTGAGGCTTTATAAAAAAAAACCGTGTAAAATTACTACTTTTTTGTGACATACGAAAGCGTTTGGGGCAAAAAAATAATTTGGCACATTATTTGTAAGATTCATGTGGGGATATGAAACAATTTCGTATCTTTGCAAGACAATGGATTAAGATTTAACCAAGAAGAGATTTATAGATAAATGGAAAACAGATTTTCTGAGAGAATAACAAACATTGTACACTTCAGCAAGGAAGAAGCCAACAGACTAAAGAACAGCAGTATAGCTCCTGAGCATTTATTGCTGGGTATCTTGCGTGAAGGGAATGGAAAAGCGATAGAACTACTAAAGATTCAAAACGTTGACCTACTGGAACTGAAGATTCATTTGGAAGAAACACTGAAACTAAGTGCTGTAGAGGGGCTACCTGCTATCGCCGACTTGCCATTGAATGCAGAGGCTGGGCGCATCATGCGCATCAGTTTATTGGAGGCACGCTTACTGAAAAACGAACTGGTAGATAGCGAACACCTGCTGCTGGCTATTCTGAAAGATAATAACACCGATGCTGCCAGTACGCTAGCTGACTGTGGACTGGATTACCGCAAGACGTTGAATCTGGTGGAAAAGAAGCAGACAAACACACAAGATGGCATGGGCTACACAGAAGATGACGACCTGGATGACGAAGAAGAGGAAGATACCTTCAAGAAAAACTCAAGTAACCCATCTGGCAATCAGAAACATACACAACAAGCAGCATCATCTCCTCATACACAGAAAGACACACCTGCTTTGAACAATTTTGGTACCGACATTACCAAGGCTGCCGCTGAGGGCAAACTGGATCCTGTGGTGGGTAGAGAGAAGGAGATTGAACGTGTGGCACAGATCCTGAGTCGCCGCAAGAAGAACAATCCTATCCTAATAGGTGAGCCTGGTGTGGGTAAATCGGCCATTGTGGAAGGATTGGCTATACGTATCGTACAACAGAAGGTGTCGCGCATGCTGTTCAACAAGCGTGTGATGATGCTCGACATGGCGGCTGTGGTGGCCGGCACGAAGTATCGCGGACAGTTTGAGGAACGCCTGCGTACTATTATGAAGGAGCTGCAGAGCAATCCTGATATCATCTTGTTTATCGATGAAATCCATACAATTATTGGTGCTGGTGCTGCATCGGGCTCGATGGATGCTGCCAACATGCTGAAGCCTGCATTGTCGAGGGGTGAGATTCAGTGCATCGGCGCCACAACGGTGGATGAATTCAAGAAAACCATCGAGAAAGACGGGGCACTTGACCGCCGCTTCCAGAAGGTAATGGTAGAACCTACCACCCCTGAAGAAACGCTGCAGATCTTGCAGAATATCAAGGTGAAATATGAGGACCATCATAACGTGACATACACCGAAGATGCATTGTTGGCTTGTGTGAAGCTCACCGATCGTTATATCACTGACCGTCAGTTCCCTGACAAGGCCATTGATGCTATGGACGAAGCTGGTTCTCGTGTACACCTAACCAATGTAAGTGTGCCGGTTGAAATAGAGGACAAGGAAAAAGAAATAGCTGCTGCCATTGAGCAGAAATCTGAGGCAGTAAAAGAACAGAACTACGAATTGGCTGCCAGTTTCCGTGACAAGGTGAAAGAGTTGTCTGTAGAACTGGAAGCCATGAAGGTGGAATGGGAAAAGAGCATGAAGGGCAACCGAAAAGAGGTGGATGCAGAAATGATTGCTGACGTGGTATCCATGATGTCTGGAATTCCTGTGCAAAAACTGGCTCAGTCGGAGGGCATCCGACTGGCTGGCATGAAGGAGGAACTGAAGCATCATGTGATTGCACAGGACGATGCCATCAACAAGATTACGAAAGCTATCTTACGTAGCCGCATCGGACTGAAAGAACCTAACCACCCCATCGGCACCTTCTTGTTCTTAGGTCCTACAGGTGTGGGTAAAACCTATCTGGCACAGCAACTGGCGCAGTTTATGTTTGGCTCGACCGATGCTTTGATCCGTGTAGATATGAGCGAATATACCGATCAGTTCAATGTATCACGTCTGATAGGTGCGCCTCCGGGCTATGTAGGCTATGAAGAGGGTGGACAACTGACTGAGAAAGTACGCCGTAAGCCCTACTCTATCGTATTGTTGGATGAGATAGAAAAAGCTCATCCAAAGGTGTTCAACATCCTGTTGCAGTTGCTCGACGAAGGCAGACTGACTGACAGTTTTGGCAGAACTGTAGATTTTAAGAATACGGTAGTGATTATGACTTCGAACATTGGTACCCGTCAGCTGAAGGAGTTCGGTGGCGGTATCGGCTTCAATGCAAGTCAGCGTGCTAATGACAAAGAGTATTCTCGCAATGTGATCCAGAAGGCACTGAACAAGCAATTTGCACCGGAGTTCCTAAACCGCATCGATGAGATTATCACCTTCGACCAACTGAATGAAGAGGCTATCCTGCAGATTGTGGACCTAGAATTAGAGGCTTTGGAGAAGCGTATAGAGAGTATTGGTTATAAGTTGGTTATTGATAATCAAGTGAAGCAATACTTAAGTAAGAAAGGCTATGATGTGCAGTTTGGCGCACGACCGCTGAAGCGTGCCATCCAGAACTACCTGGAGGATGAGTTGTCGGAACTGATCATTAACGATAACATCCCCGAGGGCGCTACGATTACGGTGACGTATGATAAGGAGGCTGATAAGCTTACTTTCACTAAGTAATTACCTCTTTTTACGACACTTTTTGGAGCAGCGAGGGCAAAACCAAGCTTGCTTGAGTTTTGGCGAGTCGTGAAAAAATGGACAAAACCTGTAAAGGTTTGTCATTATGTCAGTCCGTCCGGGCTGGCATTTTTTTTGACAATAAAAGATGGTAAGGCCCCTACTCCTCACCCGCTTGTGGGAAGATACCTCGAAGAGGCTAAAGGGAGTGCTACGAAAAAAGAAATAATTTTAAAAATTTAATATTATGCAAAAAGGTAATATTGGTGTAACTACCGAGAACATTTTCCCCGTTATCAAGAAGTTTTTGTATAGCGAGAATGAAATTTTCCTGCGCGAATTAGTTTCTAACGCAGTTGACGCAACACAGAAAATAAAGACCCTGGCATCGATGGGTGATTTCAAGGGTGAGTTGGGCGACTTGACCGTGGAGGTGAAGTTGGACAAGAAAACCATTACGGTCTCTGATCGTGGTATTGGTATGACAGCTGAGGAAATTGATAAGTATATCAACCAGATAGCTTTCTCTGGTGCCAATGACTTCCTGGAGAAGTATAAGAACGATGCCAACGCCATTATCGGTCACTTTGGATTAGGATTCTACTCTGCCTTCATGGTGGCCAAGAAGGTGGAGATCATCACCAAATCTTGTAAGGACGGTGCACAGGCCGTGAAATGGACCTGCGATGGCAGTCCTGAATTTACACTGGAAGATATCGAGAAGTCTGACCGTGGTACCGACATAGTACTTTATATCGATGACGACTGTAAGGAGTTTCTCGAGCAAAGCCGTATTGAAGGATTACTGAAGAAGTATTGCCGCTTCCTGCCTGTACCTGTGGCATTTGGCAAGAAGCAGGAATGGAAAGAAGGCAAGCAGGTGGAGACCGATGAAAACAATATCATCAACGATACCACACCTCTTTGGACACGTACCCCATCAGAGTTGAAGGATGAGGATTATAAAAAGTTCTACTCGTCACTCTATCCTATGTCCGACGAGCCATTGTTTTGGATTCACCTGAATGTGGATTATCCGTTCAACCTTACGGGTATCTTGTATTTCCCGAAGGTAAAGAGCAATTTAGAACTGAACAAGAACAAGATCCAGTTATATTGCAATCAGGTATATGTCACTGATTCAGTGGAAGGAATTGTACCTGACTTCCTGACACTGTTGCATGGTGTACTGGACTCGCCTGATATTCCATTGAACGTATCGCGCTCTTATCTGCAAAGCGATGCGAACGTGAAAAAGATTTCCACTTATATTACAAAAAAGGTGTCAGACCGCTTGCAGGATATCTTCAAGAAAGACCGCAAGCAATTTGAAGAGAAGTGGAACGATCTCAAGATATTTATCGATTATGGTATGCTGACGCAGGAAGATTTCTTCGACCGTGCAAAGGACTTCTCCCTCTTTACCGACACAGATAGCAAGAACTACACTTTCGATGAATACAAGACGTTGATCAAGGATAACCAGACCGACAAGGATGGTAACCTGATCTATCTGTATACCAACAACAAGGACGAGCAGTACAGCTTTATAGAAGCTGCTACCAACAAGGGGTACAACGTGCTGTTGATGGATGGTCAGTTAGATGTTGCCGTTGTGAGCATGCTGGAGCAGAAGTTGGAGAAATGTCGCTTTACCCGTGTGGACAGCGATGTGATTGACAACCTGATTGTAAAGGAAGACAAGAAAGCCAACGCCTTGAGCGGCAGTCAGCTGGAAGCTATCAACACCATCTTCAAGATGCAGATGCCTAAACTGGCAAAGACTGAGTTTGAGGTAATGACACAGGCTATGGGCGAAAACAACATCCCTGTTATCATTACGCAGAGCGAGTATATGCGCCGTATGAAGGAGATGGCTCACATACAGACTGGAATGAGCTTCTATGGCGAGATGCCGGATATGTATAATGTAGTACTGAACAGCGACCACAAGTTGGTGAAGGATATCATCAGTGACGAGGAAGCCAACTGTCAGGCCAATGTTGCCCCTATCCAGCAAAAGATGGATGAGGTGACTAAGCAGCGTAACGAGCTGAAAGACCAGCAAAAGGGAAAGAAAGGTGACGAGATTCCACAAACCGACAAAGATAAGGTTTCAGAGCTTGACAAGCAGTGGGACGAGCTGAAGAAAAAGAAAGATGCAGTGTATGCTGACTATGCAAGCAAGAACCAGCAAGTGAAACAACTTATTGATCTAGCCCTGTTGCAAAACGGCTTGCTGAAGGGTGAAGCATTGAGTATTTTTATAAAGCGTAGCATCGAATTGATGAAATAAATGAATAAAAAACTGCAAATAAGCATTGCCAATTAAAAAAAAGTATGTAAATTTGCAGCCGTTAAACAAAACGGAATGGTTCCGTAGCTCAACTGAATAGAGCATTTGACTACGGATCAAAAGGTTGTGGGTTTGAATCCCGCCGGAATCACTCCTAATCGTTTACAATGGCTCGGTTCCGTAGCTCAACTGAATAGAGCATTTGACTACGGATCAAAAGGTTGTGGGTTTGAATCCCGCCGGAATCACGAGAAGAAAAAAAAGGAGAAAAGGGGAAAGTTTACTTTCAATTTTTCTCTTTTTTTTGTCCTCGTGAAATTAGCCCGTGGCAGGGCTGGGATGGACGAAGTCAATTCCGCCCCCCGTGGCAGATATAACAATTATATATTTATATGGAAAATCAAGTTGCTTTTATCGTAGTGATGGGATTCATCATCTCATTGTTAACACTGCTGGCCAATAAATTGCGTATAGCCTACCCTGTTATACTTGTATTGGCTGGATTGTTTCTAAGTTTTATCTCGGGTATGCCTGACCTAAACATGGATCCTGCACTCATTTTCTATATTTTCTTACCCCCTCTGCTATTTCAATCGTCCTATGCCATTTCTTTAAAGGAAATGTGGCAATGGAAGCGAGTAATCTTAAGTTTCGCCTTCTTGGTGGTACTGCTAACTGCTGCTGGAGTGGGATTGATAGCCTACTGGATAATACCAGGAATGACACTGGCATTGGGTATGGTTTTAGGAGGTATTGTTTCATCGACCGATGCGGTAAGTGCCACTACCATTATGCAACAGGTGAAAGTGCCCAGTCGCATCGCTACCATACTCGAAGGTGAAAGCCTTCTAAACGATGCCTCTTCCCTGATTGTATTCAGCTTCGCTTTAATGGCTGTGCAAACAGGTCATTTCGAAATGCATCATGCATTGCTCAGTTTTTGTTGGATGGTAGTTGGAGGAGCAATAATAGGTGTTGCTATCGGAGTAGGGTTTGTTTATCTTCACAAGGTATTGCCTGCCGACACAAACGTTACTATCGTATTTACTTTGATTGCTCCATTCTTGATGTACATAGCTGGTGAGTCAGCCAGCGCATCAGGCGTGTTGAGCGTTGTATTTGGCGGATTCTATATGGGGCAACATACGAGAGATCTTGATAGCAAGACACGATTGTTGGGCAGTAGTGTGTGGAGCAACACTGCCTTTGTGTTGAATGGTTTTGCATTTCTGCTGATTGGCTTAAACTTACGAGAGATAGTGAATGCCTTCGAAAGCGATGGCATAGGCATTGCACGAGCTACTTCCTATGCACTATTCATATCATTAATAATCATGGCTTTGCGAATGCTTAATGCATATCTGGCCATTCCAATTAGTAAATTGCGTAGAAAAGAGTTGGGTATTAATCAGGAAATGATTATCGACTCTCCCACCTCACTTATTGTTGGATGGTGCGGCATGAGAGGTGTAGTCTCACTGGCAGCCGCACTTTCAATCCCATTTACATTACCTGGTGGCGAAGCTTTCCCTCATAGAAGTATCATATTATATTGCACATTCATCGTAATCCTTACCACCCTATTATTGCAAGGTCTTTCATTACCCCTGCTCCTGAAATGGGTCCACTTTCCTGTGTACCATGACAATCTTGATGATGATGAAGCGAATCTTGTTATTCGCAAAGGTTTGGCAGAATGCGGCTTGCAATACCTTCAAGAACATCCCTCAGATACAGAAAACGATGTGGTAATGCGTAATGTCGTGAATCATTGGCAAGCATTGGCTGAAGCCCGTGTCAAAGAATCTCTGTTTAAGTCAGCCGCGCATACTTACCGTCAGATCCTGGAAGCGCAACGCAACTATCTTTTCAAATTGAATCGAGAACGTCCTGACATAGATAAGGAGCTTATTCGCCATTACTTACGTCGCATTGATCTGGAGGACGAACGTATGAAAAACGACTGATTAAACTCAAGTATCTATAACAAGAAAGTAAAAAAAGAAAAAGCAGGATTATTCCTGCTTTTTTTTCGTAGGGACGATCGGGCTCGAACCGATGACCTTTGCAATGTGACTGCAACGCTCTAAACCATCTGAGCTACGCCCCTAACACTTATAGAACTAAAACCGTGCAAATGTACAGGTTTTTCTGAATCTGACAAAATTTAAATGCAGTTTTTTTATGACGTCATCAAATATCACTTACTACAGTCCTGCCAAATGGAGTCAAGGCTATGCCAGCAAACTTGAAATGTTGTAGGCCAAAGGGAATGCCTATGATAGTGATGCAGAGCAATATGCCAAATATTAGATGGGTAATACAAATGGGCAAACCTGCAAAGAGCCACAATATATTCATAATAGTGCTCAAACAACCAGGCTGTCCAGGTAACAAATCCACCCTACTCCCAAATGGCCACAACATAAGTATGCCTAATTTGAAAGCCTGTAGTCCAAAGGGTATGCCGATGATAGTTATACATAATACAACACCAGCGAAAAAATACTCAAAAGCGGTTTCCAAGCCACCTACTAAAAGCCAAATTATATTGCCTATCAGTTTCATGATTTCCTAAGATTTTCAAGTTAAAAACAACGGCAACTGTCTTCCCAGACTGTTGCCGTTCTACATTTTCTTGCTTTACTATAATCAACTAAAAGTTAAATTAACCGCCTCTAATTTAGTGACAAATCTGAAAATCACCAAATATTTATACAAATAATTTTATTTTTTTTGTTTCAGCATACTTTTACCAAAGCAGCCAAACGTTTACACTTATCACGCAATTGGTTTAAATCACTGCCAAGTGGAGCAGATGTAAGCATCACTCCCATCCTTCTATGCAGTCTGGCTACCGGCTTTCCGAAGATACGCAAATCGGTGTCGTCTTCTTTCAGCGCATCTCCCAAACCTGTATATTCAAGCTGTGACTGTTTTACAATCTCAGAAAGGATAACAGCACTGGCACCACATCTCAACTGCTTGATGGCTGGAATAGGCAATCCCAAAACGGCACGGGCATGCAGTTCGAATTCACTGAAGTTCTGACAACCACTCAAAGTAACCATACCAGTATCATGCGGACGTGGAGACAATTCTGAGAAATAAACACCATCTTTCTCGCTGATAAAGAACTCAACTCCCCAGATGCCGGCACCGGTCAGTGCACCGGTAACCTTAGCTGCCATATCCTGAGCAGCTTTCAAGTGCTCGGATTTCATAGGCATAGGCTGGAAACTCTCGCGATAATCACCGCTAATCTGTACATGACCAATGGGTGCACAGAACAAGGTGGGCGCATTCTTCTGCGTGACAGTAAGCAAAGTAATCTCATAGTCAAAATGAATAAACTGCTCAACAATCACCTCTTTGATATCGCCACGAGCTCCTTCGCTGGCTTCTTTCCAAGCCCGTTCCAAATCTTCTGCTTTCTTTACTACCGACTGACCATGCCCTGATGATGACATCAATGGTTTGATGACACAAGGGAAACCAATGACAGCAGTAGCCTCTTTCAGTTCGTCAAGATTTTTGGCATAACGATAGTTGGCTGTCTTGACACCCAGCTCTTTAGCCGCCAAATCACGGATGGCCTTGCGGTTCATAGTATAGTTGACTGCACGGGCACTTGGCACTACCTGTATGCCTTGTTTCTCGAAATCAAAAAGACGTTCGGTACGAATGGCCTCAATCTCAGGCACAATGATGTCGGGATGGTGTTTCTCCACTACCTGCTGCAATGCATCACCATCGAGCATACTAAACACTTCACATTCGTCAGCCACCTGCATGGCTGGTGCACCAGCATAGGCGTCACACGCCACCACATGCTGTCCTAAACGTTGCATCGCAATAGTGAACTCTTTACCCAGTTCGCCTGATCCTAATAATAATATCTTTTTCATTGATGTGCTTCTCTTAATAAATCATTTACTACTTTTACAGGGTTGAAGGTAGAAACAGGCACCTCTACGAAGACTGTATTCCAGTCACTCATGGCACCGTTCCACAAGCCAGGCAGCTCAAGTGCTTTCAGTTCACGACCATTTTTAGATTTTTGTGAAATGAATCCTGTAGCTTTGTCCACATATTTAGGTAAATCAAACTTGTTGCCTCTGAAATCCTTAATGGCACAAACCAAATCTACAGGATTAAAGTGAGTACCCTTTTCAAACATCGCTTTCTTCTCGGGATCGTTCATGTCAATCTGAGAGCTCTCAAGGATTTGTGATGAAATCGTACCATCAGGGTTATAAGCCAAGAACGGACCGCCACCTGGTTCGCCCAAGTTTTTAACCATACCACAAACACGCATTGGACGATTGAGCTTGTTCTTCAAATAAATCACCAGCTCGGCATCTTCTAGGTTTTTGGTTTCTGGATTCTTGCAGAAAAGCTGTTTTTGAACGAACCTCAAAATAGTGAGCACCTGCTCGTGAGTATATTTGCCACTCTCCAAAAGTTGAAGGTAACTAAATGCCTGCTGCTGTAGTGTTACCAGTACACCAGCTAATATCTTCTTGAATAATACAGTGTCACCTTTCATGCGATCACTCGTCACATTATCAATATTCTTGATAAACACAATATCTGCATCCAGGTCGTTTAAATTTTCAATCAATGCGCCATGACCTCCAGGACGGAACAACAATTCACCGTTATCCTCACGGAACGGCTGATTGTTCATATCTACAGCAACAGTATCTGTGCTTGCCTTCTGTTCAGAAAAAGAAATATCGTATTTTACACCATATTTTTCTGCATAGCAGTTGGCTTTTTCGGCCACTTTAGCCTCAAAGAGCGCACGATGTTGGGGAGAAACAGTGAAATGGACATTTACCTTCTTATCCTTATTAGCAGCATAGAGTGCACCTTCTACCAAATGCTCTTCTAGAGGAGTGCGGTTGCCCTGGTTGTAGTTATGGAACTTCAGCAAGCCCTTCGGCAGATTTCCATAATTCAAACCTTCTTCCTTCAGCAAAGCTGCTACTACCTTTTTATCCTTGCCTTCAGACACCAAAGCGTCAATACCTTTGCCATATATTTTTTGGCAAGCAGCATCGAGATCATCGAAGAAAGCAAACTTGTGGATTTTAGCAAAGAATGTCTGTTCAAAAGCCTTTGTAGGTACGTCATAATCAGCGTCAAGAAAACCAAACAAATCCTTGAACATTCGGCTTGCTGCACCTGATGCAGGGACAAACTTCACCACGCGCTTGTCGGTCATGGTAGAGGTATATGCATCCCATGCCTTGAGGTAGGCATCTTGATTGATGGGAGAAAGTTCCATAATTCCATTCTCCACCGATGCTGCTGCATACAGTTTAAGGAACGGAAAACCGTGCTCAAAACATGTCAGTTCTTCAGCTAGTTTTTCTACGGAGATGCCTTTCTTTTTCAGCAAATCCTTGTCTTGTTGAGTTAAAGTCATATCGATTAGTTTTAATTATTTCTTCATAAGTAGCAAATATAAGAAGATTTCTGCAGATTATCATTCAATAGAAGGTAAAAAAAACACTTTACCCTCTATTTTTTTTCATCCAAGGAAATAAAAAAGGATGTGCCTGCAAGGACACATCCTTTTATTGTTCAAAACGCCATGAAATATTGCTTACCGTCTTCCTCTATCATTCCGATACGGTCTTCACGAGCAAGCCATCCAATAGCGTAAGCCAGATCGGTAGCATGAAGATTTGTTTGTACAATCATGTCGATAAATGTCATTCGACTTGCCGCCTTTTCCAAAATATTCCACACTAATCTAGCATTTTTCGCGATTCTATCAGCATTCATGGTATTGTCTCCTTTTGGTTTATATATCGTGTTTACTTGATTTCTCCCTAAAGTTAGATAATCTTTCGTTAACGACAAAATAAAATATAAGAAAAATCGCATATTTTAAAGAAATAAGTTTCGATTATGCATTTTTAAACAGTTTAGTTGGTTTTTTTAAACACTATTTATTAACTTGCAGGCAATTTTGTATAGGCATCATGACAGAACAGACATTCTTTTCCCCAGATGAGCTTAAACTCTTCCTGGCGTTATATCATAAACTGCTTAGACTGACAGGTGATTCTTTTCTGCCAGACGATACTCGTAAGCTCAAAGAGCAGTTGGTTAGATCCATTGGTTCTGGCAAGATGTCGCGTGACATATTCGGACTGAATCCTCTGCTAAAAAGTTTGCAAACAGCCATCATTGTGGCCGATGAGATTGGCATGAAACGAGCATCCGTCATGGGTATCATGCTGCACGAATGTGTGAGTGCAGGCGCTTGCACTATTGAAGAAGTGAACGATAACTTTGGCTCCGATGTGGCTGGTATTGTTAAAGGACTGCTCAGGGTTCATGAGCTATATGTAAAGAGCCCGTCAATAGAATCAGAAAACTTCCGCAAGCTGTTACTGACGTTTGCGGAAGACATGCGAGTAATCCTCATTATCATTGCCGACCGCGTGAACATCATGCGACAGATACGTGATGCTGACAATGAAGAAGCTCGTCTGCAAGTAGCCAATGAAGCTGCCTACCTTTATGCTCCCCTTGCCCACAAACTGGGTCTTTATGCTTTAAAGTCTGAGTTGGAAGACCTTTCTTTGAAATATACAGAACATGATATTTACTATCATATCAAAGACAAACTCAATGAGACCAAAAAGAGCCGCGATGCCTATATCGCCCGTTTTATTGGTCCGTTACAGAAAAGTTTGGAAGATGCAGGACTAAAGTTCCACATCAAGGGGCGCACCAAATCCATCCACTCCATCTATCAGAAGATGAAGATACAGAAGTGTCCGTTTGAGGGAGTGTACGACCTATTTGCCATCAGAGTGATTCTAGATTCTCCCTACGAAAAAGAAAAGATGCAATGTTGGCAAGTGTATAGCATCGTGACAGATATGTATCAACCCAATCCCAAGCGTTTACGCGACTGGCTTTCTGTACCAAAAAGCAATGGTTATGAGTCGTTGCACATTACCGTTATGGGACCGGAAGGTAAATGGGTGGAAGTACAGATACGTACAGAACGTATGGATGAAGTAGCCGAGCGAGGCTTGGCTGCCCACTGGCGCTATAAAGGTGTAAAGGGAGAAACAGGACTGGATGACTGGCTTTCGTCTGTGCGTGAAGCACTCGAGAGTTCCGACGGAACAGGTCTAGAGGCTATGGACCAGTTCAAGATGGATTTATACGAAGACGAGGTATTTGTGTTTACACCTAAGGGCGACCTCTACAAACTTCCTAAAGGGGCTACTGTGCTGGATTTCGCCTTTATGATTCATACCAAACTGGGTTGTAGTTGCACGGGCGCAAAGGTGAACGGCAAAAATGTGCCTATACGTCAGGAATTAAAAAGCGGTGACCTAGTGGAGATTATGTCTTCGGCTTCTCAAACGCCTAAACAAGGATGGCTCAAGATTGTAGTCACCTCAAAAGCCCGTACAAAAATCAAACAAGCGCTCAAAGAGACGGAAGCCAGACAAAGTGCTTTTGCCAAGGAAGAATTAGAACGCAAGTTGAAGAATCGCAAGATCGACTTCGACGAGTCTGTAATGATGAAGGTCATCAAACGTATGGGTTATAAAATCATTACCGACTTCTATCAAAATTTGGCAAATAATATTATTGACACCAACTCCATCATTGAGGAATACCTCGAGCAACTGAGACGTGAGACGGATAATTCTGAGTCACAAGCACGCACGGCCGAAGGGTTCAGCCTGCAGAAGATGGATAGCGAGGATAGCAATAGCCATGAGGATGTGCTGGTGATTGATCAAAACCTCAAAGGCATACAATACCAACTGGCACAATGCTGCCATCCAATTTATGGTGACGATATCTTCGGGTTCGTAAGCATCAAGCGAGGCATCATGATTCATCGCACCAATTGTCCCAATGCCCATGATATGCGCGAGCGATATGGCTATCGTATCGTTAAAGCCCGCTGGGCAGGAAAATCTGTGGACTCACAATATCCTATCACTTTGATGGTGGTAGGTCATGACGATATTGGCATTGTAACCAACATCACCTCTATCATCAACAAAGAGGTGGGTATCAATCTTAGAAGCATAAGCATAGAAGCCAATGATGGTTTGTTCAGTGGTCAACTCACCGTTATGGTGAGTGATACATCGAAGCTGAACACCTTGATAAAAAAACTTAAAACAGTAAAGGGAGTAAAAAACGTAAGCAGATTATGAGTTATAGTTTTAAGAAACAAATGAAGAGCTTTACCTTCGCATGGAATGGTATCCTCACTTGTGCAGGACACGAGCAGAATATTAAGTTCCACCTGTTGGCTGCGATAGCCGTAATAGTGGCAGGTTTCTTCTTCCATATCACACATATTGAATGGATGGTAGTGATGCTTTGTATAGGATCTGTCATAGCTGCCGAGCTATTCAACTCTGCTATCGAACGACTGGTTGATCTGGTATCTCCCGAACGGAACAGAATTGCCGGAGAGGTAAAAGATATAGCTGCTGGTGCTGTCTTGGTGACAGCCATCGCAGCAGCTATCGTGGGTCTTATTGTCTTTCTACCTTATATATTAGCACTATTCTAATCGATCAAGGTCGCACACGCTTTTGTTTGAAATATGACCAGGTAACGCTCGCGAACATCAGTAACGCGAGTAGGATCGTAATAGCTCCAAACAGCAGGTTGCTACCTATTCTTTCTCCTTCCACCAAGCCCAATATAAGTCCCGCTTGTATAGCCAACTGCAAAGTGGTGTTGGCAGTGCCTCGCTGACAATGATGCGACAGCTTCACAAACAGTCGGGTTAGCAGTGGAGTGACTAAGGAAAGGCACACCAGCATAAATGTGGCTATCCAACTATAAGGAGGAAGTAGATTAAGTAACATACCTATGCCGAACGACAGGATGCTTACATTCACTGCTGGCACCCAAGCTAATGGCAAGAAGAAACGGTCAAGGTTGAACACCCCTACTCCCACGGGCGCCCTAAACGCCACATAGACACCTACCTCCACAATAAGACAGAGAAAGAACAATATCAACGATATGATTATCAGAGTACTGAATTCGATCGTCAGAAAGAGTGGCGACAAACAACAAATACCTAACAGCATACCTAAAGCTCCCGAAAAAGCATATATACGGTTACCCATTCCACGACGGTGGGACTGTGTGATATCTATACCGATGGTAATGCCAGCTGTAGTAGCTATCCCAAATGAGGCACCCGCTAACAGCATCAACAGTTTTGCATGCCATGTTTCAGTAGCCAGCAACCATCCACCATAACAAAGGGCAATAGCAAAAGTGGAGAGCATCAACACATATTTTCTTTTAAAAGCATCACCCAAAAAGGCATGTAATGGCCCTACTCCAATCATAGCTGCCACAAACAATAGAAACGAAAATGCCATTTCTGTTTGGTTCATTCCCATCAAGTAACACTGTGCCGGCAATATAGGCAACAACGCCCACACTGCTGCGTAGAACATAAAATTGGAAAGGCAAATACGCCAGAAATCCAACGTCATCAATTTATGAGTGCTTTCTTTCATTGAGTTCAATCAGTTTGTCAAAAGAGAAATCCTTGTAGTCATATAAGATATGATGACACAACGGAGCAATGTCATCTGCCATATTGGTGGTAGCCAAACCAACTACGGTAGCCCCTGATGCTAAACCAGCTTTCAGTCCGTTGAAGGAATCCTCGAATACGAATGTATGTGCTGCATCAGTACCAAATTCTCTCATCCCTAACAGATAGCAGTCAGGATCGGGCTTGGATTTAGTAAACATCTCAGCAGTGAAAATGCGGTCGAACAGTTGGGGTATCTCAGGATGAGCGGCATATACAGCAGCCATCTTGCCTTCATCGGAGCTGGTCACCACAGCCGTCATTACCCCATGTTTCTTCAAGTCGTGCATAAAATCTTCAAATCCGTCGATATATTCATAGTTCATGTGCTGTTCAAAATACTTCAGCTTACCGTCAATCGTTTCCCACTGATCTTCCAATCCCTTAAAATAAGTGTTGAAGATAGTAGTCAACGTCTGACCTTTGATAATCTGTTCCAAATAGTCATGTTGCAGATATTCAACACCTATCTGGTGCCAAAATACGCTATATTGTGCCTCAGTATCCATCACAACTCCATCGAAGTCGAACAATACCGAAATTTTCTCTATTGTATTCATAAAAACAATAGTTATCCAAACGTCTGCAAAGTTAACAAGTTTTTTCTTATCTTTGCAATAAAATCATCAAAACCGTATCGTTTATGGAAGAGAATATCCGACAAGCTGTTGCTACTTTGAAGCGAAATTTCGCCTATTTATGGTTTGCTGCTTTGTTCATCATCATAATGGGAGAATCTGGCGGATTCAACCTTACAGGCATCTATGCTGACAATGTAAGAGTGGTGTATTTCACTGAAACCATTGTGATTCTACTCACCGCCTGTTGTGTGCCTGCAGCCCTGAAGCTCTTTGCCTGGGTGAAGAAGAAAAAGATTGATGCTGATGCAAGTACCGATGCTGCCATGAGTCAGTATGTGATGTGGAGCAGCGTAAGAATACTGCTATTGGCCGTTCCTGTATTAGCTGGCATCGTGGGTTATTATTTGATGCAAAGCACTTCATGCATCCTTTGTGCATGTATAGGAATGACTGCTTCCCTCTTCTGCATTCCTTCAGAAAAGCAACTGAAGAAAGATTTGATGATTGACGAGTAATTATTGCACAACACATATTATTTTGTGCAGATTTACAATGCTTTATGTACTATAATTTGTTAAATGTACATAATTGTCGGCATTATTATTCTTTTTTCCTATATCTTTGCAGCCACAAATAATTTATATGATTAAAAGATTATGAAAGCATTCGTTTTCCCTGGGCAAGGTGCTCAATTTGTGGGTATGGGTAAAGACCTCTATGAAAACAATCCATTGGCAAAAGAGTTATTTGACAAAGCTAATGATATTCTGGGCTATCGCATCACAGACATCATGTTTGATGGTACTGACGAGGAACTGAAGCAGACCAAGGTTACACAGCCTGCCGTATTCCTGCACTCAGTAATTTCTGCTCTCTGCATGGGCGATAAGTTCAAACCAGAAATGACTGCAGGACACTCATTGGGTGAGTTTTCTGCCTTAGTAGCAGCTGGTGCACTTAGTTTCGAGGACGGACTCAAGCTGGTTTATGCTCGTGCTATGGCGATGCAAAAGGCTTGTGAGGCTCAGCCATCAACTATGGCCGCTATCATCAACCTGTCGGATGATAAAGTAGAAGAAATTTGTCACCTGGTTTCTGAAGGAGGCAACGTGGTGGTAGCTGCTAACTACAACTGCCCTGGACAAATTGTGATCTCTGGATCTATCGATGGCATCAACAAAGCTTGCGAACTGATGAAAGCTGCTGGAGCTAAGCGCGCTTTGCCGCTCAAAGTCGGTGGTGCCTTCCATTCTCCACTGATGCAACCAGCCAAAGAAGAATTGGAGGCAGCTATCAACGCTACTAACTTTAGCACTCCAAAGTGTCCTGTATATCAGAATGTAGATGCAAAGCCTCACACCAATCCTGCTGAGATTAAAGCCAATCTTGTAGCTCAGCTCACTGCTCCTGTACGTTGGACACAGATCGTTGAGAATATGTTGGCCGACGGAGCTGATGACTTTACAGAGTGTGGTCCTGGTGCTGTTCTGCAAGGTTTGATTCATCGCGTAAACAAGGATGTTTCAGCTCACGGAGTTGAATAATGATGGATAAGAAAATTAACGGACATGCTGCCGTCATACTGGCAAATGTGATATTTGGTTTAGGTGTTCCTGTTACCAAGTATCTGTTGGAAGACTGGGTCACTCCGATGGTCTATATGGCCCTCAGATGCATTGGTGCAGCTTTGATATTCTGGTTGATAGCAGCCTTTCTTCCCAAAGAAAAAGTCGAGAAGAAAGACCTGATTGTCATCATGCTGGGTGGTCTCACAGGTTTTGTTATCTCACAAACCCTCACAGCCTGGGCATTGAATTATACCAGTCCGGTTTACTACTCGCTTATCGCTACCCTCGTACCCATTGGTACCATGTTACTGGCAGCGCTATTCTTGAAAGAAAGCATCACTGGTATCAAACTGTTGGGCGTTTGTCTGGGCATAGCTGGTGCTGCGTTGTTGGTATTGGTAAAATGGCAAACAGAAGCTGGTAGCAACGACCTGTTGGGTATTTTCTTCGCCTTGCTGAGTTTACTTACTTGGGTCATTTACCTTATCATCACAAGTAAGGTATCACAGAAATATACAGCTGTCACACAGATGAAATGGACCTTCCTCGTTTCCACTATTGCTGTATTGCCCTTTGCATGGAACGAGTTTGGACAAACCAAACTGTTCAGTGGTGATTATGGATTTACCGAAGGGATGATGGGTGTTGGAGGTATGGCCTTCATCGTTATATTTGCTACTGTGTTGGGGTATTTCATGATTCCTTATGCTATGAAGTACTTGCGTGCTACTACTGTTAGTATTTACACTAACCTGCAACCTATTGTGGCGTCACTCATCGCCATAGCCATCGGACAAGACATCTTCACATGGGATAAGCCAGTTGCAGCAGTACTCGTGTTGGTAGGAGCATATCTTGTAACGCAGAAAAACTGAGAAAATTATTCTCCAATAATAAATAATGGCAGGCCCAGAAGGTCTGCCATTATTGTTATCCAGAAAGAGGAAAATTACTGCATATCTCTCAGCCAAACATCTATACCAGAATTATCAGCATCTAAACGCTGCTTGATAGGCGCCACATCTGTCTGACCAAAGTGATAAGGAATCAACACCTTAGGCTGAATCATCCAAGCAGCACGGATAGCTTGATCAACAGTCATGGTATAAGGCTGATTCACAGGGATGAATGCCACATCAATCTCCTCATCTTTCAGATTCGACATCTCAGGTATGTCTTCAGTATCGCCAGCAATATAGATCTTCAGACCATCAATATTCAGCAAATAACCGTTGCCAACGCCTTTAGGGTGGAACTGCAAATGATCTGGTGTCGTGTTATAAGCCGGTACCACCTTCATAGAAATATCCTTTGTAATCTTGCGGGACTCACCATTACGAAGCACCATACCTTTCTGCATCTGGTCGAAGCAACGCTGGTTCATAAACAACAAGTTGTTGGGCTTGCTAATTAACTCAATGGTCTGCGGATTGAAATGATCACCATGCTCATGTGTCACCAACACCAAATCACCTTTCGGGAACTTGGTGTAATCAGTGCCATAATTAGGCACAGCATCCACATGAATCACATAGCCATCAAAATCTATGGCCATAGTGGCATGTTTAATCAACGTGATATTCACATTTTTGCCACTCTTTGTCTTAAAGGTTTCCACCTTGTAGTCTTGCGCTGATACCGTCATAGCGATAGTTAATGTCAACGCCATCATAATTAATTTTCTCATCTAATTTTAACTTTTTAAATTATTGATAGTTTACCATTCTCTTCCTTTAATTTACCAGTTCTCACCAGTTGGTTGATAGCCTTCTCTGCTGCCAAATCTACATTGGAGCCCTTACGACTGAATCCCAACAATGTGGCCACCACCTTCTTCAAGTCTTCACGAGGGATGGATATCTGTTGCTCCACAGCATAGAGAGCAGCATTCATCAATTCTATCACAGGCACATCGGAAATATCTCGTTTCGACTCTACACGATAGTAAGAATAATCGAACGCCACCACCTTGTCTATCCAATATACATTGTTCTTACCATCACTCATCGGGTCCATATAGAATTTCGGTAGCAGTGAGTCCACCAAACTCTGCAATCGGGGTGTCACACGCTGCATATTCCACAAAGTGGCAATACGCTTATACAAATAATTGTTAGTAACAGGCTGTTCTACTGTGATTATCTGTGTCAGCTGTTCTTTCACTTTGGCAGCATTTCTTACCACACGTTCAATGTCAGGTTGAGCAGTCGATGCCCTTAACGAAGCCGTTTTATACACTTTCTCGCGCATGTTCACAGCCTTAGCTATTGGTTCATCAGCCACGCTAAACAACTTCAACTGGACAGCTTGTTCTTCATTGTTTTTCTTCTTTTTAGCCTCCTCTGGATGTAGTAGGTCATATATCTTTTCGATGATAATCTTCAAAACCCCTTCTTTATCTTGGAACCAATCAACCGACCATACACGCATATAGTTCCATTTGAGCATACGCAGTACGTTTGGCTGACAAATTTCACGATCACGGGTGGTCTTGGTATTGTAATAGCTCAATCCATCGGTCAGGATACCCATCAGGTATTTATCTGGGTCACGAGGATCAACAATCGCCAAATCGATGCGGAAGTTCGACTTGCCAACCATCTTATCTACCTGATAACCACGCTCCTTCAGTGCATCAGCCAACTCATTAACTATTTCGCTCGCCTGCATCTGTGATGTGCTGACGGTAGGCAATACTTGCATGCCCTTAGCAGCAAAATCAAGGAATCGTTTCAAACCAACCACACCCTTGGCATTCGAACGACGCAGGTCAATCTGCTCGGCCTTCAGAGTAGAGAACACCATCATTTCATATCTAGCACGCGATACAGCCACATTGAGTCGTCGTTCACCTCCTTCGTTATTCAATGGGCCGAAATTCATTGACACATGTCCGTTCTTGTCGGGTCCATAGCCCACCGAGAACAAAATCACATCACGTTCGTCGCCCTGTACATTCTCCAGGTTCTTAATAAAGACAGGTTCGTCGCTTTGATTAGCCTTCAACTCCAAATCAGGATGCTTGGCCAACTCATCATCCAAATAGTCTTCTATCAAACTCTGTTGCACCTTACTGAATGCAACGATACCTATGCTGTATTTGCTCAGTTTTTCGTCAGACAAGCGTCTGATTACCTCCTGCACAATCTCCTTTGCTTCAGCAGGATTGCTTCGTGTACGACCTTTATCATAAGTACCCTCGATCTGCACTAACGACACTTTGGACAAGCGATCATCGATAGATGGGAAGGTATAGAGTCGTCCATCGTAATACTGCGAGTTACTGAAAGCTATCAAACTTTCATGCTTACTACGATAGTGCCAAGTGAGGTAACGCGAAGGAACCGATAATGTGATACAGTCGTCGAGGATGCTGTCCATATCATCAATTTCCGCCTCTTCTTCATCTACAGCAGAAGTAGCAAAGAAGCTTGTAGGCGGCATCTGCATTGGGTCGCCCACCACCACCAGCGCTTTACCTCGGGCTATAGCACCCACAGCCTCACTGGTAGGCATCTGCGATGCTTCGTCAAACACTACAATATCAAACTTATCTCTGTCAAGGTCAATGTATTGCGCCACAGAGATAGGGCTCATCAACATACACGGACAAAGTCGGGGTAATAAGGTAGGAATCTGGTCGATAATTTTACGGATAGTCGTACCTCGACCGCCATTGGCAATGTTACGTTTTAAGATACCCATCTCTGAGTTAGCTGCAGCTTCCATTGTCTGCGACGGCACATTGGCAGCCAGGCGACAATACAGTTCCTTTTTCGTGAGTTCCTGGAAGGCAGCCGTCTCTTTGCGGTATTTGTCAATCAGCTCACTAAAAATTAGTCCATTGAACATTCGAAGATGCTCATCGCTATCTACCCTCATCAAAATGAGCTGATGATAAATGCCCTTGAGCAAGGCCTGAGCTGCTTCTGTTCCATCCTTATGTTCCTCTTCAATATATTCGCACACACAATGCAGGTGTTCGGCCTCCAACTCACGTTTGCGGGTTACCCATTGACACCAGTTCTTCACCTGGTCATAGTTCAGTATCCAGCGATCCAATGTGTTAGGAATACTAGTAGATATCTGTTCCTGGGGCAGTGTCATCATAGCGAAGGTAGCCATCATAGATTTCTGCTGTTTGTGCAACAGACTCAGATTCAACAGTTCCTTCATTTCCCCGCCATATTGCTGTTTGAACAAAGGCAGGTCACTGCCCGTCTTTTCCAAGAACATATCCCTTACTGTTGCATAACTCAAATCATGCTTATTGGCAAAGTCCACCATGAACTGAATCACCTGTGGAGCAGCGTTATACGATTGTTCTATCTTGGTCCAATCCTGGTGGTCATTCCTTACCAACGGTCCGAAAGCCTCCTGAAGCAAATCACGATAGTCATCCACTCTCTTGGCATTCTTCTGATAGCTGTCCACATTCTCCAGCAGTTCCACCACACCCTCTGGCTTTAAGTGAGCATCATACACTATCATCTTATTCATGAACGAACGCTTAGAGAAGAACCTTATCAAGAACCATTTCTTCTGAATGTTTTTCCATTCTTCCAACAGACTCTCGGGATGAATGTCGAATATGCCGTCAGTACACTGTCGTTGCAATTGTTGCTTCAGCAAATCACGCTTTCTGCCGGATGTCACCACCTCAACAAACTCTTTCTTGAAGTCTTGGTCGGCTGCTAACTTCATCAAACTGCCATTCATGATATAGGAATTATCCAGGGCAGTAACAAATTTAATCAATCCTTCAAGTTCCTCCATGCTATCGTCTGTGCCAGAGTTAAATATCTTCTTCACAAACGACTCACTTGCTCTCTTGAGATCAGCATATGCCTCACTGTATTTCTGCAGGGTTTCCTTCACCCTATTAGTGGTTTCCAGACGAGCATCATGAGGCTCCAGTCCTCGCAACGGATGATCTGAAGGATGCCCCGTAAGCTGGAATACAGCATCCAAACTGCGTATATAGTTCTCCCATTCGTTCAGTTTCTCCACATTCACCAACTTCAAGTCGGGCAAATCATTCAGCAGTTCCTCATCATATTTAATGGACAGGTAGCGTATGATATAGTCGTAAAGCGATAATCCTGAAGGCAACACCTTGTGCAAGGCCTCGATGTTACTTATCATCTTTAAACGATGCTCGTACAGCTGGTTAGCCGCACTCTCAAACTCCTGGGGCGATTGTATATGTGCCGCATCCAACGCCATCTGCATCTGTGCCAGAAAGTGTTGTTTCGTCATCTTGTTTGAGTGCATCTCCAAGCAGAACGGGTCGAGTCCAATTTTCTTGAGTCGCTTCTGTACCACTTCCAATGCGGCCATTTTCTCAGCCACGAACAACACCCGCTTGCCTTGATATAAAGCGTTGGCTATCATGTTGGTAATGGTCTGCGACTTACCCGTTCCGGGAGGCCCATGCAAGATAAAGCTCTTTCCATCACCCGAATCAATCACTGCCTCCAACTGGGAGGAGTCCACATCTAACGGAATGGCATATCGTTGTGGCTTAATAGATTTATCCAATAACCTCGAATCAACACCCGCCGAAGTATCCTGCCATTTCAATTTATTCTCCATCAAGGTGGCAATCACGGGGTTCGACTTCAACTTGGAAGCGTTGGTATGTATATCATTCCACATCACAAACTTATTGAAAGAGAACAGGCCCAGCATGGTTTCTTCCAACACATTCCAACGTTTCATATTGCTAAGGTACTGACGCAAAGCGGCAAACACCTGTTTTACATCCACTCCGTGCTCATCGGTAGGCAACGGATTCAAGCCCTTGAGGTTGATATGGAATTGTTGTTTCAACAACTCTATCAGGGTGATATTCAATATCATATCCTCATCACGAGAACGAATCACATAGCCAGCTTCCCCACCCTTGCGCACCAAATCAACGGGCAACAACAAGATAGGTGCATAACGAGGTTGCACACTCTTTTCGCTCTCATACCATTTCAACAGTCCCAACGCCAAGAACAGCGAATTGGCACCGTTCTCTTCCATTGCCGTACGCGCCATACGATAGAGAAACTTCACAGCGTTCTTCAGTTCCGTCTCACTCAAGAACGAAATCAAGCGTTTGTTCTTCAACTCATCCTTCGCCAGAGCCTCCAGATCGGCCACTTGGAGCGACGAGTCATACATACCACTCTCGGTGGGTTCTATCTGTGCCTTCGGGAATGATTGCATAGAGAAACTCTTTCCATCTTGCAACTCATCTTCCACACGGTCGATGCCAAACGACACAAAAGGTATGATGCGTTTGCCTAATTTAACATTTATCAAATTGTTGCGCAATGAGAAATCCAACAGCTTTCGCTCCCATATCGTCTGTTTGGTCACCGTCTGCTTATCCTCCTCAATCTTCAAAGCATAGTGATCCAAGCGCTCTACCTTCTCTGTGGCATTCTCATGTTTCACCCCTTCATTCTCCACCACCGTCAACTTACCGTTCAGTTCAATACGCTGTGGCAACGGCTTCACATTACTCAGTCGACAACGATGCACATCCACAAACAACTGGAAATTGTCTTCATCTTTCAGCTTCAACACTGCTGATTTCACCGCTTCATCAAAAGCCACACTAATCGACGATGTCAGCATGGTTGTTTCCACCAGCACGATATCGTTCACCCCATCGGCACATTTCTTCAACAAAAACGATGCATCATCACCAATATTCTGAGCATAAATATCTTCCGTAATCCACGCCCCCACGAATGCATGCCCTTTCAACAGCACCAGTATGGGGAATAAGCCGACTGCCTCCAAACAGGAAGCGTAGAGCAAGGTAGTATCCAAACAAGTGCCCAACTTCTCCATAAGCACCTTGTCGGCCAGTCTTATCCGCTGTCCCATAGGCTCGAACGATGCTGGTGGAGCCACATAAACCAAAGCCTGTTCGCGTAGTGCTTCATAAATGGCAGCCACCTGCAATCGAGCCCTGTGGCGATCTTGTGTCTGGTATTCATCCATTGCCGACGAGCCCGTCCATTTTTCCATATATTGCGATGCCTTCACAATGACACTGGATATCAGCGGATGGTTGGGTACCACAAATGATGCCAACAGTTCAGGACGAACGGAGGTACCTGTCCACTGGTCAAACGCCATCAAGCTGATGGGGAAATCCTGTATCAACAACGTCTCCTCTCCAGCAGTGATAGTGATGGTAAACACAGTATCTACCATCTCTGTCATACTCAACAACTTATCAAGCAACGGTTCAATCTTTAATTCAGATATTTGTGCACGCTGTCCAGCCTCTATATAATCAATATGTCGTACTATAGGGGTAATGAATTCACCACTCACACTCACCTTCACCGCTTGCCAGTTGGTAGCATCATGATTCTCCACCTCACACATTGTGCAGGTATTCACTTTATTAAGTAACATGGAGTAGTTCACACAAGGCAGATAATCCAGTCGCAAACCGCCTTTATGCCCATTCATAAAAGAAGATATATAATCCATATTTCGTGTGTTTTCACGTTAAGCACCTCAAATTTAAATATATTTTTAGGAATATCAATAAAAAATGCTTTATATTTGTGGAAAATAAATCAAAACAAAATCTAAATGCCATGAAAAGACACATCATTACTATGGCAGTATTTGCCTGTAGCATGAGCATCTTTGCCCAACTGCCTTATCAGAACCCTTCCCTTTCTCCAGAGGAGCGTGCCGAAGATTTACTACTTCGTCTTAACCTCGAGGAGAAAGTAACGCTTATGCAGAACACCTCAAAAGGTATCGACCGTCTGGGCATCAAGCCCTATGACTGGTGGAACGAAGCCTTGCATGGTGTAGGTCGTAATGGTTTGGCCACCGTATTTCCTCAAGCCATCGGTATGGCTGCGTCATGGAACAACGAGCTGCTTGAAGAGGTTTTTACTGCCGTGAGTGACGAGATTCGTGTAAAACATCGCTTGGCCAAAGAGTCAGGCAGTGTTAACCGCTATCAGGGACTGACTTTCTGGACACCCAACATCAACATTTTCCGTGACCCTCGCTGGGGACGTGGACAGGAAACCTACGGCGAAGACCCTTACCTCACTGGCACTATGGGTTTAGCTGTAGTACGAGGCTTGCAAGGACCAGCTGATTCACAATATGATAAAGCGCACGCTTGTGCCAAGCATTTTGCCGTACACAGCGGTCCTGAATGGAACCGTCACGTATATAATGCCGACCTTATCGACCCTCGCGACCTGTATGAGACTTACCTCCCAGCATTCAAGGACCTGGTGACCAAGGGTGGCGTGAAAGAAGTAATGTGTGCCTACAACCGCTATGAAGGTAATCCTTGTTGCGGCAGTAACCGCTTGTTAGTACAGATTCTGCGCAACGAATGGGACTATCAAGGCATCGTAGTGAGCGACTGTGGCGCTATCGATGATTTCTATCGTAAAAGCTACCACGAGACCAGCATGGATGCTGCAGAAGCTTCTGCAACAGCAGTATTGACAGGTACAGACCTCGAATGCGGCACTGCGTATAGGAATCTGGTATTGGCTGTGCAGCGTGGTGAGATCAAGGAGAGCGATATCGACGTGAGTGTGAAACGCTTGCTCAAAGCTCGCTTCGAACTGGGTGAAATGGACGAAACCACGCCTTGGGACAACCTGCCCAACTCGCTACTCAATAGCAAGGAACACCAGCAACTGGCATTGAATATGGCTCGTCAGAGCATGGTTTTGTTGCAGAACAAGAACGACATCCTGCCTTTGAAGAAGAACCTCACAGTGGCTGTTATTGGTGCCAACGCCAATGATTCAGTGATGCAATGGGGCAACTACAATGGTGTACCTGCTACTACCGTCACGTTGCTCAAGGCCCTGCAACAGCGCCTGCCAAAGTCTAAGCTCATCTACACCCAGGGTTGTGACCTTACCTCCGACCGAGTATTCACCAGTCTTTTCAACCAGTGCTATGATGCTGCTGGCAAAGGCTTCGCGGTAGAATACTGGGACAATAAGGACTTCACCGGTAATTCCATCGTAAAAGGTCGTGAAACCACCCCTTGGTCGCATTATACCGAAGGTAACACAGCCTTTGCAGCTGGTGTACCATTAAACGATTTCTCTTGTGTGTATAAAGGCACCTTCCATGCCACACAGACAGCCGATGTGGAGTTCCGCATTGGTGCGCTGGGCACAGTGGTACTGAAGATCAATGGCCAGGAAGTGGAGAAGAAGGTGGGCAACCTCAACAACCTCAGTGCTTTCTACACCCTCAAAACGGAAGCAGGCAAGAACTATAACATCGAACTGACTTACCAATATATGTCCTATGCTGGCAAGCTGAGTTTCGACATCGGACTGAATGAAGCATTCGATGCACAAAGGGTGATCAATCAAGTAGCCAAAGCTGATGTAGTGATCTATGCAGGAGGTATCTCTCCAAGCCTCGAAGGTGAGGAAATGCCTGTGGCCATCGAAGGTTTCAAGGGCGGCGACCGTACCGACATCGAATTGCCTGCTATCCAGCGCAATCTGCTTAAGGCACTCAAGGCTGCCGGCAAGAAGGTGGTCTATGTCAACTTCTCAGGTTCAGCCATCGGTATGGTACCAGAAACCGAATCGTGCGATGCCATTATTCAAGCGTGGTATCCCGGACAGGCTGGTGGTACTGCTATTGCCGATGTTATCTATGGCGACTATAACCCTGCTGGCCGTCTGCCTGTTACGTTCTACAAGAACATCAACCAGGTGCCAGATTTCGAGGACTATAGCATGCAAGGACGCACCTATCGCTATATGACCGAAAAGCCCCTCTATCAGTTTGGCTATGGCTTGAGCTATACCACCTTCCAATATGGTACTCCTCGCATCGAAGGCAAGAATGTGGTAGTGGCTGTTACCAATACAGGCAAGCGTACGGGCGACGAGGTGGTGCAGCTCTATGTCAAGAAGAACGACGAAAAGAATGGTCCGCAGAAGACCCTCCGTGGCTTTAAGCGTGTCACCATCCCTGCAGGACAGACCGTGAATGTCACCCTCCCACTCACCGATGAGACCTTCAACTGGTGGGACAACACCATTCACACCGTTCATCCGATCAACGGTGCCTACACCTTGCTGGTGGGCAGCAGCTCTGCTGATGAAGACCTGCAACAAATTGCTTATACCTTTTAATAGAAATGGATATTAAAATCAGAAAAGCAACAACAAACGATGCTTCTGTCATAGCCCAGGTAATTTGCCTGGGCTTTGGCGAAGATATGATGCGACAATATTGTGGTGAAAATGGAGTATCCATCATCGAAGCATTAGCCAAGATGGAAGTGTCGCAATACAGCTATCGTCATGCACTAATAGCAGAGGTAGATGGACAAGCTGCAGGTGCTATTGTAGGCTATGATGGCGCCCAACTGCAAGAGCTTAGGCAACCCACCCTCGCCTATATCTACAGTCAGGCAGGATTTATGCCACAGATACAAAATGAGACAGAAGCCGGAGAATTCTACCTAGATACTTTGGCTGTATTTCCTGCCTACCGTCATCAAGGCATCGGAAAAGCGTTAATCCTCGCCTTATGTGAGAAAGCTTTCAACGAAGGGCATCAACGCGTCGGCCTTTTGGTCGATACTGACAATCCCAAAGCCGAGCAACTCTACACCTCCCTCGGCTTTCGCCGCATCAATCAGAAAACACTCTTCACCCACACCCTCTGGCATTTACAAAAAGAGAGCCCTTGCTAAAACCAACTAGCTACTAAATTACGTTTTGATGGATAAAACTGACATACGTTTCTGCATCGTTAAGAAAATCGGGAAAGTTTTCCGTATAAAAACGCAAACAGGGCAGAGCGCTATGTTTTTTTGCGTTTTAGGAAAACGTGAGCGTTTTTTAGTGGAAGAAACTCAGTCAGTTTTACCATCATAATAGTAAAAAAGAAACGGCTGCAAAATTCACAGCCGTTATTACTTCCGAGAATGTCAGATTATTTTATTACTACTACAGCAAAAGTATTTGCCGGCAAAGAACCAGCAACAACATTGCCAACGATTTGCAGCGGAATCTCAAACGGCTGAATACGATTCGGATGATCAATGCTATTCTCAGCCTCCAAATCCTCACTCATCAACACGACAGCCTTAGCCGAAGAGAACTGCTGTCCCTTCTTCAAGCCCTCCAACTTCACACTCACATACTGCGTTTGCGACGAAGTATTCGCCACCTTCACATACACCTCATTCGTCTTAGCATTGATGACAGAAGAAGCAAACAAACCATCCTGCCCAGCAGCGCCAGTCACAGGTTGACCATTCATCGTCAGCGATAACACATTCGTACCCTTGTAGGTACTATACAGTTGCTGCACATAATACGAAGCCGTACGTACCACATTCAGGTTATCGAACCAGATAAGGTCAGGTCGCCACTGCCAACCCTCCACATGCGCAAACAACGGAGCATAAGTAGCCATGTGAACAATATCAGCATTACGCTCCAAGCCCGTCATGAAAGCAGCCTCCAGCAAAGCCGGATAGAAGTGGTTGTACTTCTTGCCAGCAATATGACAAGCATACTCACCTGCAAACACCTTCGGACCTTTACGGTCGTAGTTGTCATAGCGAGCGCCCTGCGACAAGAACCAATCAGCCGGACGGTAGAAATGCTCATCCACCAAGTCGGCACCCAATCGCTTCATCTCAGGCCACAGATAATCAAACTGTTCTCCCTCAGAATTAGGACCTGCACTACCCACAATCTTTATCTCTGGATAAGCCTTGCGAATGGCCTTCACGAAAGGCTCCAGATGCTGGGGATAAATCTCATCCCACTGCTCGTTGCCAATAGCGATATACTTCAGATTGAAAGGAGCCGCATGCCCCATATCAGCACGCAACTTGCCCCACTTCGTATCAGTACCCCCATTCGCAAACTCAATCAAATCAAGTGCATCCTGCACATAGCTGTCCAACTGATCCACAGGCTGATGAGCACTCGGGTCATCATTCTGGAACTGGCACGCCAAGCCACAGCTCAACACAGGCAACGCATCCGCACCAATATCATCACACAGCTGGAAGAACTCAAAGAAGCCCAATCCGTAGCTCTGGTAATAGTCAGGCAGATAACGATACGGGAAAGTATATTGCCAACGGTTCTCATTCAAAGGACGATTCTCCACAGGCCCCACCGTATTCTTCCAGTTATAGCGGGTAGGCAAGTCAGTACCCTCTACGATACATCCACCAGGGAAGCGGAAAATACCAGGTTTCAAGTCGGCCAACGCCTGTGCCAAATCCTTGCGCAAACCATTCTCACGCCCCTTCCAAGTATCTACAGGGAAGAGCGACACATGCTCCAGATCCACCGCCTGACGCCCCTCGAGGAACACCCTCATCGAAGCCTTCTGTATGGTTTTGGTCGATTTTATCACCACCTCATATTTCTTCCATTCCTTCGAGTCAATCGTCACCCGCTCGGTTGCAAACGCCTGTCGTTCAGCGTTGGTATAGGGGTCGCACAGCTCCACCCTGATCTTCACAGGGTCGTTACCCTCTACCAGTCGTGCCCACACCGAGAAGCGATAACTTGCCCCCTCTTTCAGTCCCATGCCGAAAGTTCCGCTGTTCTCCATCACTGTAAACTTGTCCTTGTGACCCGTATAAGCCATTCGCACATAGTGAGGGTTGCGCTCAAACGGACCGTCATTGCGTACCTGCACATTGCCCACCGTCTTCCATCCATACAGCTGTTGTGGAAACTCAAACGAGCGGTTCAGTACCAGTTCGGCATACAAGCCACCATCGGCAGCAAAGTTGATATCTTCGAAAAACAAGCCGTACATCGTATTCTGTATGGGAGCCCCCACCTTCTTCATCTGCACGGTCATCTCGTGCGTCTGTGCCTGTATGGTCATCGCAGCCATCATCGCACAAGCCGTTGTTATCGTCAAAAGTTTTCTCATAAAACGTCTGTTTTTATTAATTCAATGAACAAATGTAAACAATAATAGCGATATTTTCATTATCTTCGCACCATAAAATTATGATAAATCATTTAGCAATGAAGAAAACCAATCTATTGATTATGTCAGCAGCATTGACATTGGCCGCCTGCAATGGTGGCACACAACCAGCTGGTGAGACCAACGACGAACTTATTGGTCGCACCACCGAGCTGAATATCAGCAATAAGCGTATGACCCCAGAAGCCCTGTGGGCGATGGGACGCATTGGCGGAATGGCTGTCTCTCCAGATGGAGCGAAAGTGGCTTATACCGTGAGCTACTACAGCGTGCCACAGAACAAGAGCAATACCGAAGTGTTCGTCATGAATACCGACGGCAGTGACAACCAGCAGATTACCCACACCCCCAAGGGCGAGAGCAATGTGGTGTGGACCAAAAACGGTAAGCTACGCTTCCTCAGCAGCGAGAGTGGCAGCAGTCAGATCTGGGAGATGAATGCCGATGGTTCTGGCCGTAAGCAGCTCACCAACTATGATGGTGATATCGAGGGCTTTGCCTTCTCGCCTGACGAGAGCAAGGTACTGTTCGTGAGCCAGGTAAAGACTGTAGCCAGCACGGCCGACAAATATCCTGACCTGCCCAAGGCAACTGGTCGCATCATCACCGACCTCATGTACAAGCACTGGGACGAATGGGTGACCACTGCTCCCCACCCCTTTGTGGCCGACTTCAATAACGGACTGGATAACATCATTGACATCCTCGATGGCGAACCCTACGAGAGTCCTATGAAGCCTTTCGGAGGCATGGAGCAACTCGCCTGGAGTCCTGACGGTAAGCAGATAGCCTATACCTGTCGCAAGAAGACGGGCTTGGAATATGCCATCTCTACCAATTCCGATATCTATATCTACGACCTTGCCACCAAGCAGACCAAGAATATCTGTCCTGAAATTCTGGGATACGACACCAACCCACAGTACTCGCCTGATGGTCAGTACATCGCTTGGCAGAGCATGGAGCGCGACGGCTATGAAAGCGACCAGAACCGTCTGTTCATCATGAACCTGCAAACAGGCGAGAAACGTTTTGTCAGCAAAGCATTCGAAAGCAATGTCGATGAGTTTATCTGGGATGCCAACTCACAAGGATTCTTCTTTACTGGCGTTTGGCACGGACAGACACACATCTATAATATAGATATTGCCAACGGCGACAAGCTGACCAAGTTGACCGAGGGCGACTACGACTTCGGTACGCTGGCGATGTGTGGCGACAAACTGCTGACCAAGCGTCACAGCATGATGATGGGCGACGAAATCTATCAGCTCGATAAGGTACGCCCAGGAGATGCTTTTGCTGAGGTGAAGCAGATGACCTTCGAAAACCAAACTATCTACGACCAGGTAGAGATGGGCAAGGTCGAGGGCCGTTGGGTCAAGACCACCGACAACAAGGATATGCTGGTATGGGTGATCTATCCTCCACAGTTCGATCCTAACAAGAAATATCCCACCCTGCTCTTCTGCGAAGGCGGTCCTCAGAGCCCTGTTAGCCAGTTCTGGAGCTATCGCTGGAACTTCCAGATGATGGCTGCCAACGACTATATCATCGTAGCTCCTAACCGTCGTGGTTTGCCCGGATTTGGCAACGAATGGAACGAAGCCATCAGCGGTGACTATATGGGTCAGTGCATGAAAGACTACCTCACCGCCATCGATGCAGTGGCTAAGGAACCATACGTTGACGACGACCGCTTAGGTTGTGTAGGTGCTTCATTCGGCGGCTTCTCCGTTTATTGGCTGGCAGGCAATCACGATAAGCGCTTCAAGGCTTTCATTGCCCACGATGGCATCTTTAATGTTGATATGCAATATTTAGAGACCGAAGAGAAATGGTTCGTCAACTGGGATCTCGGTGGCCCTTACTGGGACAAGCAGAACAAAGTGGCACAGAAGACCTACGCCAGCTCACCCCACCTCTTCATCGACAAGTGGGACACCCCTATCCTCTGCATCCATGGCGAGCGCGACTATCGCATCCTGGCCAACCAAGCTATGTCAGCTTTCGATGCCGCCATCATGCGAGGTGTTCCTGCAGAACTCCTCATCTATCCTGACGAGAACCACTGGGTACTGAAACCCCAGAATGGCATTCTGTGGCAACGCACCTTCTTCGAATGGTTAGACAAATGGTTAAAATAAACAACAAAGGCTGCTCCCTCGAGCAGCCTTTTTATTTTCTCTCATCCAAAGTTTGCTATCTTTTCATAAGATAGGCTGCGTCTCAACATAAAAAATAATTAAATTTATTTTGTTCTGTCTTCGATTTGCACTATCTTTGACGCAAATACTTTTAAATCATAAATATTATGGCAACATTATCAAAAGAACAAGTTGAGCAGAAGCTGCAGAAGCTGCAGCAGCTGTCTGAAGAAGTGAACGTCCTGGCCAAAGAATTGGCAGAGGCAGGTATTTTCGAAATGTCAGAAGACGAACTCGACCAGGTAGCAGGCGGTAATTCGAAAGTCCTCAGAACGCTTATTTCAAGGTTTAATGATCCTAAAGTAATTACTACTGCAGACCGTAAGAAGAAATCTAACGCGTTTTTTTAGTTCCCTTTTCTAAAGCACCTATCAGGTGTGAAATAATAATTTGGATAAAAACCAGCAGAAATCTGATCAATCTCATCCTCATTAAGTTCTTGCTTCAAAATCACTTTCTCATCAGCATCCATGCCTGTGATTGAAAGCTTCTTTACGTTGTTGTCAAGCTCTACCTGCAACAAGCGTTTGTCTTTGTTCTCTTCTTTCATGATATTGGATGTCTTTGGTTGTTTGGCGATAATTCTTATTTCGTCTTTTTAGGACAAAGTGTTTTACAAAAACTGAAAACAAGTTTACCACCAGCAATCTGGTCTAGTTCATCTTCATTGAGCTCTTGCTTCAAAATTACTTTTTCATCAGCATCTAAGCCTGTGATTGACACCTTCTTTACGTTGTTGTCAAGCTCTACCTGCAACAAGCGTTTGTCTTTGTTCTCTTCTTTCATAATAATATGTTTTAGTTATTCTGTCTGATCATTGTATCCTTCTTAACAATTCAAGCAGTACCTGCCAAATGTCGTCGACTTGCTATTACTGTGGGAACCTACCAATCAATTGCGGGATGTAACGATTGATGATTTTGACACCAACACATGCAACAACCAACGTGATGAGGGCCGAGACAAATGCCACCAGCACCTGAGGTTCCGTCCATCCCCATCGGCTGAAACTGCCCATCACCACCTCCTGCATGAAGTTCTTGTGCAGAAGATAGATGCCGATGGTGTTCTGACCGATAAACAGCAGTATGTTCTTATTGAAGATAGGACTATGCCAAGCCGAACTCCTATACATGATGATAGAAAGTATAATGATGAGGAAACTGCCGCTAAAGGCATTGAGGAACATCGTCGGAAGCGTGTTGTGGCCTTTGTATGCCATTGAATCGAGCACCATAGAGTCGCCTTTCACCAATATGCCGAAAGCCAGCAGACCCAGCGAGAGGAAGAAACCAAGTGTGAGCATCGAGAGCTTGGCCTCCCTCAGACGCTTCACAGACGGCACCAGCAGATAGCCCGCCAGCATATAGCCCGTTGTCACAAACGAAATGTCGAGACCCAAGGGGTAGCCTATGAAGCCCGTGCCAGATGTGGGATGCGGATGCGGAAGTGTCAATCCGACAGCAAAGAAAGCCACTGCTGCCACAGCTATCCAAACCTCTTTATATCTTTTTACCGACTGCAATGCCCTGAACAGCAGCTCTACCCACACGCGACTCAGGAACAGCACGGGCAGGTACCACAGCGAAGTGAGCGAATGGGCGCTGGTGAGTGTCTCGAATGTTCCATAGAGCATGATGCCGAAGTTCTGGTAGGAAAAGCACGAATAAACCGCTGCAAAGATGATATACGGCACAAGTAGTGCTTTGAAGTTCTTGATAAGGAATGCCCCGATGGTGCCCCTGTCTTTCACGTCTGCCGATTTCATCACCATACCTGACACCATGAAGAACAGTGGCATGTGGAAGGAATAGATGACGAGTCGCCAAAGCGGCGTAGCCAGGTTGGCAGTGGCATGACCCATGATAACCAAGAAGATGGCCAGTCCTTTGACATAGTCAAGTTCTTCTATTCTCTGTTTTCTTACTTCATTCATAACGCTAGTTTACACGATAATCTTTCTAATTGCTGTTTTCTTGTAGCTGATGGTATGACACGGAGGCGCTTCTGCAAAGGTCTATCTGATAGCGTTATTACGACATTTCTGTGCTCCTCCCGAAGCCTGTTCCAAGTCCTTCTCTTCCAGTTCTTGCCTCATAACCACTTTATCATCAGCATCCATGCCTGTGATTGAAAGCTTCTTTACGTTGTTGTCAAGCTCTACCTGCAACAAGCGTTTGTCTTTATTCTCTTCTTTCATGATATTGGTTGTTTTAGTTATTCTGACTGCAAATATAAGAAACAAAAATGATTATAGCAAAACAAAGTGGCAAGAGGTTTCCCCCTTGCCACCCTATCCTACATAAACTCCCCTTTTTCAAACCCTTAATTAATCATCCAAATCATCATACTCGTCATCCAGATCATCGTATTCATCCTCCAGCTCATCCAGCTCATCCTCAAGGTCAAACACCTCCATCTCCAGATCAAACTTCTCCTGCTCCAGCTCAGCTTGCCGTTGCGCCTTACGTGCCAGCTCAGCTTTCCGTTGCGCCTCGCTATCCAGTATTTTAGCTACCTTGCGAGCGCCAAGAAATAATAAAAATGTATCAATAAAATCCATAGTTTATCCTCCCCCTTAATAAATCCAAAATGCAATCATAACAACCTCCTTCTTTATTTTAGTTTCTAAGGCAAAGTTAGAGGCATGTTGTGTCAAAACGTAGTACAAGCTAGAGAACAGTTTCGAAAAATTTTATTTTTCAGATCTTTTTCGAGCGCAGAGGCGATTCGCCTTAGGCAAATCGTGATACAGGTTTAATTCTATTTATGAATAAAAGGCTATTCAGTTGTGAATTGCTTTCAAATGAGTATCTTTGCAAGAGGAGAAACAACCAAAAGACAGGAAACAAGTGCTTTGTTCCAGTTGTGAATTGCTTTCAAATGAGTATCTTTGCAAGAGGAGAAACAACAGAATGCGGTTCGAGTCCGCAACCAGGCTCGTTGTGAATTGCTTTCAAATGAGTATCTTTGCAAGAGGAGAAACAACCGAGGTGTGGCCGGTGAGCATCAATGATGTGTTGTGAATTGCTTTCAAATGAGTATCTTTGCAAGAGGAGAAACAACTTTGCCATATCTATTCAATTTTATCTTGTGGTTGTGAATTGCTTTCAAATGAGTATCTTTGCAAGAGGAGAAACAACTATAGCCACTTGACAACTTAGCCATGCCCGTTGTGAATTGCTTTCAAATGAGTATCTTTGCAAGAGGAGAAACAACACATCCTCAGGGATGAGACGTATGAGCCTGGTTGTGAATTGCTTTCAAATGAGTATCTTTGCAAGAGGAGAAACAACTTTGGCTTTTGGTAAAAATTCTCGTGAGCAGTTGTGAATTGCTTTCAAATGAGTATCTTTGCAAGAGGAGAAACAACCGTTAATCGGGAAGCGGCGTAAGCCTAAGGGTTGTGAATTGCTTTCAAATGAGTATCTTTGCAAGAGGAGAAACAACGCAGACAAAGCCCATGTAAAAAACGTTACTGTTGTGAATTGCTTTCAAATGAGTATCTTTGCAAGAGGAGAAACAACTGATTTTGGCAATGACGAATTTAGAATCGTGTTGTGAATTGCTTTCAAATGAGTATCTTTGCAAGAGGAGAAACAACGATGGACGAGAAGACCAATGCACGTGAGGCGTTGTGAATTGCTTTCAAATGAGTATCTTTGCAAGAGGAGAAACAACTCCTTGTCAGGATCATACTTCCCTGATTTCGTTGTGAATTGCTTTCAAATGAGTATCTTTGCAAGAGGAGAAACAACGACAAATGAACATTTATAGAAAATCAACCGGTTGTGAATTGCTTTCAAATGAGTATCTTTGCAAGAGGAGAAACAACTTCGAGCAACTGGAGTTGCTGAGCGGTCTGGTTGTGAATTGCTTTCAAATGAGTATCTTTGCAAGAGGAGAAACAACAAAATTCAATGGCAAATATAATGGAAAGTAGTTGTGAATTGCTTTCAAATGAGTATCTTTGCAAGAGGAGAAACAACTCGTAAGCCAGACCCAAACAAAAAGAGCAGTTGTGAATTGCTTTCAAATGAGTATCTTTGCAAGAGGAGAAACAACCAGTTCGACAACAGGACTAACGCCACTAAGTTGTGAATTGCTTTCAAATGAGTATCTTTGCAAGAGGAGAAACAACGTATCAGCGGTCACAGTGAGTGTTACAGGGGTTGTGAATTGCTTTCAAATGAGTATCTTTGCAAGAGGAGAAACAACAGCGGCTCTGACTTCATACTCCACAACCATGTTGTGAATTGCTTTCAAATGAGTATCTTTGCAAGAGGAGAAACAACTGTCGGACATGTAGAGTTTTGCGGATTTTTGTTGTGAATTGCTTTCAAATGAGTATCTTTGCAAGAGGAGAAACAACCCATACTGGTCATACTACCAGTGAATGGTCGTTGTGAATTGCTTTCAAATGAGTATCTTTGCAAGAGGAGAAACAACAATTTGAGGGGAAACTAAAATTGTTTTGGTGTTGTGAATTGCTTTCAAATGAGTATCTTTGCAAGAGGAGAAACAACAGTGGTGACCATGAACGGGACGCAGACGTGGTTGTGAATTGCTTTCAAATGAGTATCTTTGCAAGAGGAGAAACAACTGATAGCCTTCTGAATCCACGAGCCACCCTGTTGTGAATTGCTTTCAAATGAGTATCTTTGCAAGAGGAGAAACAACGCAACAACATCTTCGACGAACTCAAGAAGAGTTGTGAATTGCTTTCAAATGAGTATCTTTGCAAGAGGAGAAACAACAGACTATAAGTTATAAGCTGAAAGTCAAATACTTGCAACGGATATTAGAAAATAAAATAAGGTTGTTTTTCACGAGAAATCCCAACTGGAAATTGGGATTTCTTTGTTTAAAATAGCTCTAATTGCTGCCCAGGACTATTTGCCTCAATTCGCTTTTTGCCGTTATATAACTTGATATCTTCAAATTGTTTATCTGTTATACACATTATCCCCACCTTTCCAAATTCAGGCAAAAAAGATCTAACTCGTTTAATATGGACATCTGCATTCTCACGACTGGCACAATGACGAACATAGATAGAAAACTGGAACATAGTAAAACCGTCTTTCTGCAGATTTTTTCTGAAATCAATATACGCTCGTTTATCTTTCTTAGTTTCAGTAGGTAGGTCAAACAATACCATTATCCACATGATACGATATTCACTAAAACGATCCATTACGAATGTTCAGGATAAGCTATCTTTCGTAATTCACCATAAAAACACTTACACAAAGAAGCCGTTGTCTGAGCTACAGCCACCATTAGAGGACTACGTTTTCCTGATACAATAACTTCTATGGTTGGAATTGTGAGTAGTTGTGTTTTTATCTCTTTAGTTAACAACAAATCTTTTCCTTGTTTACTAACTATATCAAACACCATCTCATCAACATAAGGTCGGTAAGGTTCCATAATATCATCTGCCAAACAATAGGCATTATATTTATTGTGGTGATGAATGCCAAGTGTAGGCAACATCCCGCTACCTACCAATGCCCGTGCAACAACTGCTCGTAATATAGCATAACCAAAATTCAGCAGATTGTTTGGGCATACACCGTCCCTGTCTCGAGTAAAATCTGGTATTTCATAGAACAAAGTCTTCCAATAATAAGCAGCTGCTCTAGCTTCCAAGTTATCAGGATCACCACTACGGACATCATTCATCCATTGCAACATACATTTGTGCCTATCGTTAAGACATGCTTCAAGAACTGCAGCTTGGTTGTGTATTTTTGCTTTAACTGTTTGTTGCCACAATTGTTTCTTTAAAGGTTCTGAGGCATCTAACTGATAACGGAAGCGTTCATTTTGCGTAGTATTACCATATAAAGGCAAAAACAAGCCAACAGGCATGCTTTTGCTGTCGCAAGTTATCACAGCAGAGTTGTTCTCTAACAAAGCTTCAAGTAAGCCAGAAGTAATGGTTATCTGCTTGTTATCCAAGATAACCAAACCTATATCTTCAATAGGCTTGGTTACCTCGTTTTGTTTTTTGAATTGTTCTGGTAAAGCAGAATTTTTCTCCACCTCTGGCAACTTTATAACCATCTGCGCATTACGCAAAGACAGATAGGCAGGATTGCTAAAGTATAGAGTTTTCTTTATCATTAGTCTAACGCTTTACTAATTCACCTAAACGACTATATATCACTGGCACACAGATAGACTTAATCATTAAATTGTCAACGCTTTTCTCTGCCTTATTTAATACGCTATATTCAAACTTATCAATAATAGGAGAAGCTACCTGATAAGGAATAAAGAAGCATTGTGGGCCACTTGAAGAAACCATCTTATACAAACGATTTGCTGTTATCTCGAAGTGGACGAATCCGCTTTCTACCTCTTCTTTTGTAGGTACATACACCAAATCGCCAGGAGAAAGGCAGAACAGCAAATTATCTCCATTCTCATTAACAGCTGGAGCTGGTTTCTCTCCTGCCTTTTCTCGTTCTATTACTACATTTAATGGAATTGTCTCATAAGATCGTTTCCCTTCAGCATCGGCATATACAGCAAAGAAAAGATTAGTATCCTTGGCAGCTTGCACATATTTCTTCGTTTTTGCGCCTACATACCCAACATTAAACTTTTTGCCTAATGTCTCATATTTCCTTACCTTATATATCGGCATATGCTTTTTCCCATTGTTTAGCAGAACAATGTTAGCATTCATCTCATCAATGCCATCAGCAGAGAACGCTAATTCTGGATCATTGCCTTTTGCCTCTAAATGTCTGCGTAAAATCTGCTGAATACCGGTATCGGTTATTTGTTCTATCTTTTCTAATGCTTTGTCGGCTGTTTTTATTCCACTAAACACAGAAACTAAATCATTTGCGAAACGAGTAGCAGCCAACGGCTCTTTCGTATCGTCGGTGAAATAATAAACTGGTACCTTGTTGATATTTAAGTTTGGCCAAGCTTTTAGATTATCCTTGAAATACACTCCTATCTGCTTGTCCGTAAAGTGCATCTTACGTAGTTCGAAAACCTTAGATTTCAACGCTTGGTCAACTAACATCTTAGCATCAGCTATTGCCACGCTAAGCTTTACCTCTTTGATCTTGCGTAAATTAACCCTACCGAACACTGTCTCTCCGTGCATTTGCTTTCGGATAGCCCAGTTATCACCCTTTGATTGTTTCTCAATACTTTTCTTACCAGCAGCATCATAATGCTGATAATAGTTCATAGTTTTGTTGATAATACGCAAGTTCTGCTTGAAGCTCACCACTATCCCACTGATGACTCTTAACGAGTCTTCTGTAAATGTGCTCCAAGGCTTATCAATAACCCATTGATAGTTGCCCTGATTGTCGGGCTTCCGCTTGTGGCACAACATATGCTTCAAATCTTCTCTAGAAATCTTGGCGTTCTTTGTAGCTGATTCGTTGTTGAGATAATTAACTATATTACGACTTGCGCATGCTATAACAATGGCATCCATTGCATGGTGACGATGGTCTATACGCTTCTTACTGAATCCCTTTTGATACTCTAAAGGAATAGTGGTTCTAAAAATACGCTTACCTTCTACATTTTCCCATTTGCCAAAATGATCTGTTTCTGTAAGACGGTTCAATCGTTCAAAACGAGGATAAACAATCTGGTTCCACACATCATTCATACCCCAGTCTTTCTTCAATCTGTCAGTAATACTACCCACACATGTTATTACATTCTTTGAAGTAGCTTCTGATTCCAATTCACCTTCCTTAATTTCTTCACGAACAATATTAGATAACAAACCTTTGATCAGTTTGCTTATGTATCTGCTATCGTTAAGCTGGCGGGAAATAAATTCATCTGGAAGGTCATCCATGAGAAGCTTCTTCATTTTTGCCTTATTATTAGAATAATGCTCTTTTACAAAATCTTCATAGTCGGCCAACGAGAAAATTTCTACAGTTTTTCCATAAGTGAGCGTAACTTTCCTTCCGTGGTTTTCCTTTATAAAGTTATAAGCAAGTTGGTTCGTTTTCAGTTTATTTACTTCTGATTCACAGATAACTTTATTACTGAAAGAATCATCAAAATAGAGAGATTGAGGGATAACATGCTCTATTTCATAAGAAGAAGTGAACAACTTGCCTAAAGGAATGATCTCGCCAGTATAAGGCGAACGATACTTCTGTTCAAGCCAAAGCTTATAACGCATAAACTCAGTTTTTGTCGGCACTTTGGCTGTATTCATCTTTTTGAAGATATTTTCTATGTCCTCAGGCATTTCTATTGTTCCATCAGAAAGTACCCCTTCTTCATAAATCTTCAACAAATCCTGCTGGCTAGGAGAATATGGACGGACATTCTCAATTTGATATTCAGGATTGATAAACTCCTGCAAAAGCATCTTGATTCTGATGTTTGTATTTTCATTTTCCAAGATACGCCTTGTTGCCTGGGCGCGTTGCTCATTAGTGCTCTTTAACTCTCGTCCCATTTCAACATGGATTTCATCAATCTGCCCATGCTTCTCCCAAATGTCTCTTACCACCCTGAGTGTTTCTAGCACCACTTGTTCTACTATAGGATTACGCAATGAGTGTTGTTTGAAATTGTTGAGGTAAATATCGATGTCTTTAGGCGAATTCCATTTTTGGTTGTCGCTTGATTCTGAATGACGGCCATACACTAAATAGGTAGCCAGCCAAACGGGCAGTCCCTGGAACTGGTCAACGGAGCGCATACCAACGGTAAGGTTCCTTACTCTTTCTGATATCTTATCATCTACCACTCCGTCTATCAGGTTATCGATACGGCTACGTGTTTCCACAGAAATGCTGCTCTCATCCCAACGCTTTCCCATACGCATCAAAGGCAGCAATTTGTTCAGTGCCTTGTATGAATAAGCACCATACTCACTCTTGAAAGCAGGTACCTTCAAGAATGTCTTAACAAAAGTATCGGGCAAATCATTTTTCTGTGCATACTTGCTAAGAGCTTTCTCAAGTTCCTTCGTATCCTTGATTGAATAAAGAATGTGCCAAAGAGTGGTGATGTGTTCGTCATCACACAAAGACAGATATTTTTCCTGTGATATTTCAGCTTTCTTGAAATAAGAAACAATCATGTGGCGAGTGGGGTTACAAGGATAAACCTTGTCCTCCACATAATTCCACCTGTATTTCTTATATTCCTTATTACCGACAAGTTGTTTCAGAAGGGCATCTTGGGTTACTTCCTTCTGCGAATAGAGCCACTCAAACACCTCTTCATATCTCTTTGCATCGGGTATCATTGAATTGGTAACATCCTCATCAAAGACTGTTTTACCATTGACAACATTTTCTCGTTGGTAAATCTTCAGATTAGAAAGGAATTGCCAAACCCTGAATTCCTGATACAAGGGGTGTGATTTGGCAATGCACTTGGGGTGTGTGGGCAACACCTCACCTGTCTTTTTATCAATATACTGATAGGTTTCAAAAGGACAATCCTGGATTTCAGATTTCTTACTCTTCAAAGGACGCTGATAAAACAGGATATCATTGACGAACAGATGCACAAAATCCTTATTCTGGATATTATTCCTATGTGCTTCATTGCGTGGATACAGCTCGTTAATACAAGCTGCGTACAAACTGGCATCTTGCAATGCAGGATTCAATTTCTCCTGACAAGACAGGATTTTCTGCAACTCGGAAACATAGAACTTACGTTCAACGGTACGCACCAGCTTGCCAATGATTTTCTGTGAAGGATTGCTGAGCAGGGAGTCATAAATGAACATACCTACCGTCTTACCGCTTGATTGAATGTCATTCTCGGTGCGTGTCTTGATAAGTGTCCAGTCATTTTCTTTGGGAACAGAAAAACTCCTTCTTATGTTCCCATCTTTATCTTTCTTGGGAGTACCGTCTTTCTCCAAAGGAGTGGTCACAATAAACTCCTTCTCCTTACCTACCCAATCCAATGGCGTATCACTGGGACGCCTGTATATCATACCGTTTTCCAATATCACGTTATACCAAGTAGCAGTGCCTTTCTTCTCATCGGTCTGTTGCACATCAACCACCTTCAGTTTGTAGTATTCCACAAGCTTTGTAGGATCATCTGCCTGGTCGTTCAATGATTCGTCACGCAACTGATAATAGCCTCTCTTCTGATTAAAATGAAGCAGCAACCAAGCCAGTTCTTCGTTTTGCAATTTCTGAGTAAGGCCTTTCTTCCTCAAATAATAGATGGTCCAGTCGTAAGGAATCTTTTTATCATCGCTTAGCAATGCTGGCTGGTTTTTGGCAAAATCGGCCAGCATCTCATTATATGAATCCTTGAACATAAAGGTGAATTGTCCTGTTTCATCCTTATGCCACGCTATCTTGGGCTCTTGGCCATTAATAAACTGTCCCAAGTGCTTTTCAAAATCAATATCCGACTTAAAATGTTCTGGTAAAAAGCCTAAAACATTAAGGACTCTCAATAATCTTTGGCGACGCAATTTGCGTCGTTCTATCATCTTTCGGGTACTTCTATAGAAAGTTCTTTCTGCAGTCTGTGACTTAGTATTACCTTTTGCGAAGTCACCCAACACAGCTGCATCCAAAGGAATTATGCGAGAGCCTGCTGCTTTTATAGCACATGGTTTTCCTTCTTCATTTGATTGTATAACCGCCCAGCCTATACTATTTGTACCCAGATCTAAACCTAAAATGTTTCCCATAGTAATAAATATTAGTAGTTATATTGGTCAAAGATAAATAAAAATCGAGAGTAGAACAAAAATTATTTGATACTTTAATGCTATTGAGTAACATTTCTATAGAAAAACTTGCTTTATATTAATTCAATTATTATATTTGCAACACATTTGAAGCAATTCACAATAAGGATTATTCCGTTGTGAAAACATCAGGTAGCCCTCGTCCTTTATCGGGGGCTTTTTGTACCTGGAAAAAATCCTCATTATAACACATCATTTTCTAACCGTTTTTTTGAGGAAGGGGGGAAATAATTGAGACTTCTCGGAACAGCGAAACCATCGTGCTTGCATATTTGGCCGAGTCGTGACGAAATTGGGCGAAGCCAATTGAGAATGGAGAATTAAGAATTAGATAAATGAAAAAGCCCACCATCTCTTTGTGAGGGACAATGGGCTTAGGTGAAATTGGGAACAATTATGTTCATTCATGTCCGTTCGTAACTGTTTAATCTCAGAACGAATTTGCTCCAGCTGTAACTGTGTATTGCTGACAATGAGCAGGGCGTCCTGCATCTGGAAGAAAGCTCTCATGATATTAATATTGGCTTGAATAGCAATTGGCGACCTTAATAGTCCTGATAACATGGCAATACCCTCGCGAGTGAAAGCGAATGGGAGATATTTGCTGTGCTGACCACGACCGCTCTTTAAGGTGAAATTTTTGCACCTTAAAGAATCATATTCCTCTTTAGTCAATTCAAACATAAAATCAGAAGGAAAACGTTCGATATTGGCTCTGACTGCCCTTTTTAGATTTTTGGTTTCTTCCATGTATAGCTCAGCAAGGTCTGAATCAAGCATTACCTTGCGGCCACGTAACTCATAGATTTTCCGCTTGATGGGTTCTAAATTGTCCATAATTTTCATTAATTTGTTGATGGCATTGTAATTCGATAGCGAAGGTAGTGATTATTTTTGAGGGCACAAAAAAAGAAGGCTATCTTCACAGACAACCTTCAATTCTCATTCATAACAATGCCCCAACTATGAAATTGGAACGGGTGCAAAGATAGTGCAAGTCGAACACAAATCCAAATTTTATTTGAGAATTGTTGAGACGCAGCCTATCTTATGAAAAGATAGTGATTTATTTTATTATAAACCCAATCTTTCGCCTGTTATCCTTTGGCCTTGCAGCAAAATGTATCCAATAGACGGAGCCGCGCTTTTCAAGAAAGAGCTCGTCAAAGTCTTGCTTCTTCTGGTCGGCAATGTCTATGAGAATGGCCATATAGCGGATGGCTTGCTCTACCCCAGCGCAGCGGATATCTACTGCACAGCCTGTCATGTGGTTGCTGGTTCTGCTGGGGTTTAGCCCTGCTTTCTCCATGGCCAACATCACCTGATAGGAACGGAAGCCCTGGTTAATGACTAATGGTTCTACCTCCTTCGAGGTGTAATAGTCCTCGATTGAGTTTAACACATAAATGGTGTTGTAATTGAACCTCAGTTCCTCTAACCAGTTCTCACAGAGGTCAATCATATTCTCAACGGCCTCCAACGGTGGGTCATTGTTGTCTTCAGTCTTGAAGCTGGTTCTCGTCATTTCTTCCAAAGTGAAGTGAGTCGATAATATTTGTTTTCTGTCTAACATAATTCTTTTTTTTTAGTTCTTTTCTTTTTCTCTACATTAATCGGTCTACTCAGCGGAAAGGCAATGCTGTAGGCCTTGTCCAGCGCACTGAGTTTTACCTGATGCATCTTTAAACCGAGAGTGATCTGCACAATGGCACGTAATATCTCACGGTGCACACGGGGCTGTAAAGACGGTGGAGGTAATGTGTCATAGCCATAGATTGGCTCCTCGTCAAGCGTTGCGCAATTGCACACCTCCCAGATAAAGTCGTCGGTAGCAGCTGTGCCAAACCAAGCTTGCAGTACATGTCTCAAACAATAGCGCTTATATTGCGCCTTGAAGAGCTGCCTTGTGAGCTCCAGCCGAAGCCAGAGCTGCACAAAGCACGTTTGGGTGTTATGGATATCAATTTTCATTTTGACAATTTGACAATTTGACAACATAACTACAGTTTCCTGTATTTACCCTCTGTCTCCAACACAACCAGACCCTGATTTCGCCAATTCTTCAACATTTGGTGTACACTGTTGCGTGTTACGCCTGGACCTTTTATGGCAAAACTGTGTTGAGTAGCTTGTTCGAAGGTGAATTGCACATCCAATCGTTCAAAGATGGTGTCGTTCTTACCTCTCTTTGTTCGTTCACCATTCTGGCAACTCACATAGTTTCGACTGTTAAAGGCATTCTCAATTCGTTCACGGAAGAAATACAGGCCGTTCTCCAAGAGCGAGTTGGCTATCACATCGTACAACTCCAGCATCTGCGGTGTCTGTGTCTTCTGCAACTGTTCCTTCCATAAGTTAGGGTTTTGTTTCAGACGGTTCTCTGCGCCATTGAACCCGTGCTTCTGAATCAGCGTTTCGCACACCTTGCAGAGCATCAGACAACAAGTCATGCGCTGGGCCGTTACACAAACACGGAAGCGCTGGCGGGCTCGTACTCTATCATCGTTCATCATCGTCTCAATGCGTATATTTTCTACCCACTCACGACCTTTGGCCTCCAGCTTTTGCAGTACTATCTCACCCTGCATCAAAGGCAACAGGTGGGCTATCTGCTGGATGCGCTCCGTTTGTCTTGAAGTAAGTACGTGGGGCTTGTCCTCTAGTTTTACAAACGTGTTGTCAGGCATTTTGGCAACGGCTATACGGCTCTGGAAACCATCGGTATAGTTGTTCACTACACGATAGAGGGCATCGGGTGTTCCGCATAGGGTGACGTTCCACAACAGGTGGTCGATGTGCACTCTTACAGCTTCCAAACTGCGTGCCTCACGGTCGTAACGGGATCCGTCATAGCTCTGACGCAGCATCACCGAGAAATCACTCATGTTCGATTTCCATTTCTGTGCCACCGTGTCGGCTTCGGGGGTGAACGAGTAACCATGTTTGCCCTCGATATTTGCCAGTCGTTCTGCCAGGTTGGCCACTGTATTGTTTAAAGTAAGATAGCGTACCGGCAACCTGGGTTCCACAGGCTGATCCTTCTTGTTCTTGGCCAGCAGCTTCTTGTCACGCCACTCGTCCTCCTGATTCTGGTACATCTTGGCTAGCGCCATCTCCTCGCTCATCCATGCTTCTACCACAGGGTCTATTGAGCCCTTGCCACTAGAATAATCTCCGACAATGTAGGAAATGAGGTTCAGTCCTTTCTTCTGTCCGTGCACGTCAAGTACCACGCCTGTTGCCAAAGCACCGATACAGGGACAAATAGCAATAACTGCTGGCATCGCTTTTGATGGCCCTATAGCCTCAATCGACTCTTTTATTCCTTGTGGCATCTTCTGCAATTGATCGTTGATTGTTGAACATTGATCGCTATCCGGCTCATCATCTACCATCTGGCTACTGCCGTTAGACACAGTACCCCTACCCTCCAACGCATTCAGCACATTACGCAGTCGCATGGGGAAGGCTTCCAGCTCTGAGCTGAGGGCGCTCTGAATCTTCTGGCGTTTCTCTTCGAGCGTAAAGCCGTCGTAGCAGGGAATGACCTGATCGAGCCAGTCAAAGTTCTTGCCGCAGATGTGCCTGAGGTCACAGGCCAACTGGTAGGTCAACGTGTCACGGTCGCCTTTGGTGGGTTCAAAGCCTCGGTTGTTCACCTCCCAGTACTTCTTCAGTATCTCCGTAAAGGGTATGCCGTGATAATCTGTAGGGTACTTTGTTACAGAACCATTAGATGAATCAGGCTGCGACTGGGTATGGCTCAAACAAGTTTGGCTATGCTTGTCTTCCCAAGGTCTGTAGTGCTTATTGGCTTTCTTGGCCTCCGCAGGAACCTCCTCCTTATTCAGGCGTTCACGCTCCTTGAGCAACTCATATTCCTTGGCACTCTCCTCTATGGATAGTGGTTCATCAAAGATGGCATCATCCAGATAAAACAGGTTGTCGGCCGAAGTCGGACCGGTATACATCACCCTTGCCAAACCTCTGGCATTGGTGTCATATTCTGTTTGTGTGGCCATACTCAGCATGTATTGCATCTCTCGAACCGTCTTGCCGGGTTGGCGGCGACACACGGCATGCAATCCGTAGCGGGCTGAGCCCGATAGTTCCAGCAGTCCAATCTCATCTTTTTTAGCCAACAGGATATCCTTGATGCGCAGCTGCTCCTCTTGACTGATGCAGTCGATATCGTGGGCAAAAGTCGATGATGGATGGCAACAGCCTTTCAGTACACCGTCGGGCAGCAGGTCGTTGTAACAATACTGTACCTGTGCGGCTTTTGCATTATCGTCACCATTACGGGCATCATAGAAATTTTGGATATTCTCAGGCGTGTTTCGCTGAGCCAAGTATTCCTCTCGATTGGGCACGAGGCAGGCTCTCTTATGCCCGCTCCCGTCTATGTAAATTGCATGTACACTCATACCGTCTTGTCGTTATTAATTAATACTTCTCTAATCACCTTCTGCGCTATGGCACTGGCTTGGCGTACCAGCCGTGCGGGCAGTTCATCAATCATGTGCTCCGGCAGCTGGAAGCGGAAGTAATAGATGCCGTCTTTGCCCAGTGACAACGAGCTGTTGTCGTCCTTGAACAAGGGCTTGTTGCCCCTATTGCGCTTGGGTTTCTCTTCCATTAAAATATTACCGTAAAAGGTTCCCTTCACCTTATACAAACCGCTGATTTCACGGGCATCAAATTCTTCATAGCCTTCGAATTCCAGCAGGTGCAGGTCTTTTTCATCCTTAACGTATGACAAGCTGCCGTCAACTGAGACGGGCTTCAATTCTGTTTGTTTTTTGTTGTTCTTTTCCATTGTTTTGAGTTTTAGCGAGTAGAAGGTCGGATTCTTTGGCCATTTACTCGAGAACATCTTCCTCACTTCAACTCAGATTATTACCAGTTTTGGTTTAGTTAATCGGGATGATCTCGTTGACCGTAATGTCCTGATAAATCACCCCATTATTCTCATGCTTCGAGAACCGTAAACTCACCGCCACCAGCTTACCAATATCAAATCTGGTCAGGGCAATGTCGCCCAGTAAGCTACACTGGAACTCGTCGGCATATTCGCCGCCCAGCTCCTTGAGTCTGATGATACACTTGGGTTTTTCACCGTTCTTCGTCTGCACCTTGGTTGCTTCGGTCTGTGCAATGACCTTCATAATTTTTGTTTCCATAAAAATTTGATTATTAAAAGGGTTAATAAATATTTTAAGACAGATAAGGAGATATTAGATACTGCTCCTCAAACTGCTGTCTGATTTCTTCTACCGTCAGTTGATCTTTAGCCTTCATCGTTCCGGCTTCGATGGCCTGTTGCTCTGCCAACCTTATCTTCTGGATATACTTCAAGTAGGCTAAGCGTTTCACCCTGCCCTCGTTTTTACCGACTCGTTTCATGGCCTCGCTCATCTGCCAGTCGTCACAAGAATCATCGGCAGCTACTTTCCCACCGTGCTTGCTGCATTCTCTTTCCTGGGTTACACCATTCAGGCATTTGTTGGCACAACTGGCACAACACACATTTACCTTCACCCCAAATTTGTTTGTTTCCATTCTTTTCTTTTTTTCAATTTTAAATTCATAAAAAAACACCAGTGAAATCCGTCGTGGAAATCACTGGTGCAAATGTTTTGGATTACTTGGCGCCTCTGCAAGTAATTCAGCAAGTAATTCAAGAACTTAAATTGTTGTTAATCAACCCTTCTTGGATTACTTATAAAAAATGGTCTAGTAATTCAAGATTTTTCGTGCTTTTTTATCAGTTTTTCGGTGGCTTCAAACAAGATTTTTGCTTCATCGGAAGGGTATTTATTACTCATCTTCAACACTGCCGAGGTGTTGTTGCCGTATATTTTCTTAAACACATCAATAAAGTCTTTCTTGGGCATCTTAGGGGGTGTGAAATTGTGGGTGTCGAGCAGGAACCCGATAAAAGGTGCCACATATTTTATGGAGTTGGCAGTAACATCAGTGGCACCACCAAGGTAGTTTCTGATAAGTGTTTCATGACCAGCCAACAGTTCATCCATCAACTGACTGACACCTCTTGCGTCAACATTATACAGGTAGGTATCTTCGTGTCCTCGCGTAGTCAGTGCTTTCATGACATTGTTCTGTTCGGCTGCCATTGTCATCAACTGCTTCACCCTATCTACGAATATTTTCACTACCACACTCGCTATTTGCGGCTTTGTCTCAGGATGTGCCAACCACTCCATTTCTTGCTGTACTAATTCTATCTGTGCTGCATAATAGAAGAAACCTTTGCAGACATTATAGGGTATGTTGTTCTCATAGATATATTTCCCCAACGCAGCCTGTTCGTCAAAACTTATCATACCATCGCATAGCGGACAGAGCTTCTTCAGGGCTGCCATAAACATCAGCATCTCATTCAAATTCGGCAGCAAGGCTTCGTCTTTTATGACACCGAAACTCAAATCGTCTAATGCAGGGACATGGATTAGTTTCCTCATTGCATTGAAAAAACCAGTGGTAACCATTGCAATCACCAACTCCCTGCGTCTTTGTTCTAAGTCAAACAAATCAGGTTCGCCTACCTGGGTATTGAGCCATTCTTCATGATACTCCTTCACCGCCTTTATCCCCCCAAATGTATTTAGATGGTCTTCGTGCCTGTCATGATAAAACTTCGCATATTGTTTCTTCTCCCAACGGTAGGTAGTCTTGAAATGATATATGTCAGAGAGTGTTTTTCTGAGAATAGTGATATTCTCTTCTATGGCTACCTCAGCATTTTTTGTGTTTATCAAACCGTCCATGAATTCTTCGAAGAGTTCATAGTCCATGCTACCCAGTTTTTCGCCATAATCACCCTCCAGACATTCAGCCAGTTGTTTGGTCAGGATACTGTCGCCCAAACAGATATCTTCATACTTCTGTGGGTCTGGTTTTTGCCAACGTGTCTCGTCTGACCATCCCAGAAAGTCGAAATCTGTCTCATCAATTTGCTTGGGAGCTTGTTGAAGGGATTTTAATAGATCTTCGAATAGTTTTCTTACTACAACAGAGTCTGAAAGTAGTCTCAAGGTTGCCGCTTTGTGTCCAAATGACGAAAGACTTGCGCGATTTCTATATTCGGCATTGAGCATTTCAATGCTCGTTTTATATAATCCCATTGATGGTGTTGTTTAGCATTAAACAGTTAATATCCTTTTAATTGTTATTTTAAAAACATAATAATTTGTTGTGTTTTTTCACTACATTTCTTTAAAATTAGCATCAAAGGTACGACAATAATCGACATAACTACTATGAAAGTTGATTTATTTTTGGAGGCTGATAAAGTTTTAACATTTGAGGGTATCTCATCTTTTTAGATTTGTCTTATTACCTTGTCAAATTGTCAAATTGTCAAATTGTCAAAATGATTCTCGGGTTTGGTCATTTGCTCACTATATATAAATATAAAATATTTATTATAGTGGCAGTTTTTGACATGCAAAAAACGATTTTGACAAGATGACAAGATGACAAGATGACAATGAGACCTCGCAAAAAAAAATCAAAAAAAGGATCCCAAAATTCGAAAACCGCAAAAGTGATGTTGTATATTTGCAGTGTCAAAATCGAGGCAGAATTTTTGCGCCCTAGTTAGGAAAAAAGTTTTTCCTAGTTATTCCGGCCTTTTTTGCTAGTGCACGAGCAGAAAAAAACTACCCCGTTTTGACGATAGGTAAAACAATTTATTAACAAAAAAAACACGACAAAAGACTATGGCAATGAAAGTGAAGGCCGTTGAACGCCTGGTAAAGTTCAACAAGAATGATGCGGGTACCTACCGCTATGTTATGCAGCCGGATTTGTATATCCCGCTGAGTCAGGAGAAGGTGATCAAGGAGGCAGCACTCCGAAGCGGTGTCAGCCGTGGTGTGATGCAGGCTTGCTGGGATGCAGCTGGTGAGGTCATCAAGGCATGGGCAACCGAAGGTCACTCTGTGGCTCTGCCCGGATTGGGCACCATGCGATTCGGATTGCGTGCATCGAGTGTGGCCAACGTGAACGACGTGAAGACCTCGCTCATCAAGACACGCCGCATTATCTTCACCCCTGCAGTGGATCTGAAGGACGAGCTGGCCAACACCTCTATCCAGATTACCTGCTACGACCGCAACGGCGAGGAGGTGAAGCGCGTGACCAGCTCTGATCCTGGTAACATCGAGGACGATGCTGATACTCGCGTTGACAATGGCGAGAACACTGGTGGTAACACCGGAGGCAACACTGGCGGTAATACCGGTGGTGACAACGGTGGCGGTGGCGGCGGTGACGACGACATGCAGATCTAACCGCTTCTCATTATGGATGTGCCGGCGGCTGACTGCAAGCAGATATGCCGCCTACACACATCCACAATGCTCCGCCAAAAATAATGAGCTATAATAAAGGAAAGGGCATAAGTGAAGAGGCGTTTAGCCTCGGAGGTTCAGCCCTTGACTTTATTAAGATCAAGTATCAACCTAATAATTAAAGCAAATGAAAAACAAGGACCTTTGGAAAACGGTGATTCAGTTCGCCATCTCAATACTGACAGCAGCACTGACTGCAATGAGCACAACTTCGTGCATGGGGTATGGCCCCCTAGGCATCTAAAGAGATGCAAGTAAACAGAAAGCCCGATGAAATTTAGTTCATCGGGCTTATTGTATGTATAAAGGGTTGCATCCTTACGGCTCAGCGGCAACTAATGGCTTTGGCTCGTAGGGCTCATAAGGTATAGGTTTGTGACTCACTTCAATGATTGACTCTCCAAAGAAAGCCGAAAGTAAAGATATAGTCCTTATGGTAAAATTATGCTGCCCACTAAGCCATTTGGTAACTTCACTAGGACGCTTGTCCAATGCTTGAGCAAACTCTAACTTTGACAACCCACGTTGTTCCATCAGGTCATTGATTCGATTGGAGATGGCCACCTCCAAATCTATCTCCTGCTGTATATCGGCAGGTACTGCCGACAACATTTTTTGAAAAGAAGTTTTCATCGTCTTCATAAGTCAAACGTATTGCTGCAAATTTAAACAAATAATTTCACTTATAAGTGTAATGTAAGAAAAAAATAATGTAGGGTGAGTATTTTTAACAAATGATACTACACCCTCTGACTGCCATCAGCACGACCTCGTGCATGGGACAAGGTACCATGTTTTTCTAAAAATAAATATATTTTAGAGAAAATATTTCGAGCTATGGGACAAGGTCCCATATTTATCTAAAACTATAGCCTTCGCGTTGCGCGAAGGCTATTTCTTTGGGGCATGATGGTAAGTACTAAACCCTACTGCATAACCACTTTCTCATCACTGCCCAAACCAGTGATGGAGACTTTCTTCACTTCGTTGTCAAGCTCTATGCTCAGCACACGCTTGTTGTTGTTCTGCTCTTTCATCATCTTACAGTATTTTCTGCGAAGTTACGTAAAAATATATTTTCTATAAAAGATTTGGTGAATAATTCATGTGGAAGTGTTTTTGGGTTTCATAAATAACTGATACACAAACGGGAACACAATACTTTCAAAATTGAACGGTACAAAAAGTGCAATAGCAAAAAATGGGAAATCTAAGAGTTTTGCAGAGCAAAACCTGCCTTCAAAGTTGTGCAAGATTTAACAATTTGTTAAGATTATTTAACTTTTGAATTTAAGGCAATTTTGCCGTTTGCCAAGTCTGGCTGACAACAGTTGCTCGTTTTGGGGCTTTGCCGATAGCTCGATTATCGACTAAAACCAGGGTTCTTGTACCACCGTTGTATCTCGGATGCTCTAAGTATCTGGGATTCAACGATGGTTAATAATTCAAAGTCAACTATGGACAGCATTTCTGATTGTCAATCGTACCAATGTTTATGTGTCGCCAGACAGGTAATCTTTGGTTCATATTAATTGAAAAAGGTAGGGAAAAGAAAGGAAGAGTTAACACTTTGAGGCGAAAAGGGGATTTCTTAGGCTGCTTTTATTCTAAAAGCTGATCCTCACCGCTTTTTTCTTCAAAAAAGTTTGGCTATTCAAAATAAAAGCAGTACTTTTGCACCACGAGAACCCGCCAAGCCTCTTCACAATGCTTAAATCGGCGGGTCGTTTTGTTTTATTATGGCACATTATACAAAGACATACTCATCACCAGCTCAGCTGGTGACATTGCTGCAATCTCGTGGACTCCACATTGAGAATGTCGCACGTATGGAGAATTATCTCCGCCACATCGGCTATTACAGATTTAGTGCTTATCTTTATCCTCTTTTGACAACACCGAAGGAGAATCATGTTTTCAAACCAGGAGCCACTTTCAATCAAGCCTTGGACATGTATCGCTTCGACAGGCATCTTCGCCTGTTGATGTTCAACGAGATTGAGAAGATTGAGATAGCCGTCCGTAGTGCCATTGTCAACATAACGAGCCGTGAGACAGGGAATCCCTTTTGGATGACCGACCCGACGTGCTTCTATGATACCAGCACCTTTATAAAGACAAAACAGCTCATTGATGCTGAGCTGGCTAAGTCCCGTGAAGATTTCATTGAACATTTCCGTACCGCTTATTCTGACCCATATCCACCTTCTTGGATGTTGGCCGAGATACTTCCATTAGGTGTGCTGACAAGGATATACGATAACATCAGGAGCAACCAGATTCGAAAGAAGATTGCACAAGAGTTCTCATTAGGCATCCCAGTCTTCAATTCGTGGATGACTATCATTACGGTTGCTCGTAATAACTGCGGTCATCACGCTCGCGTATGGAACCGTACATTTGCTCTGAGGGTTTTGACTCAGCGACGTATGGCGCGTCCTTGGATTGCAATTCCAGTCAACCAAAAGAAAGCCTATTTCAGTCTCTGTATCATTAAATTCTTCCTTGACATCATTTCGCCGAACAACGACATGAAGGCAAAGATTGATGCCCTACTCAGTTCCTACCCGTCCATTGACATCAATGCGATGGGCTTTCCTCGTGGTTGGGAGGCTGAGCCATTATGGAATACACCAATTGCTTGATATAAAAAGACAGATAAATCGGAATTTATGGAAATCAATAATAGACCCAACCCCAATGAGGCTTTTCCGAATCCGAAGATTCCAAGCCTCTGCTTCATCAAGAACGTGGTGA
>Ga0208297_1000418_pt1 | contig 89977 bp, 82 predicted proteins | sample LMS_cellobiose_e_FD_187367 | JGI IMG/M metagenome (GOLD analysis project Ga0208297, IMG submission 187367) | Rumen-fistulated moose microbial communities from Alaska, USA - LMS_cellobiose_enrichment (SPAdes) (version 2) | ecosystem: Host-associated > Mammals > Digestive system > Stomach > Rumen... | reverse complement strand
CACTCTCCTTAACGAGGAACGGCCCCAAGGAAACAAACGGCGACACTCACACTACATGCTGACATTATCGCAGATTGTCTTCGTTCAATAAACTGTCAACAACTGCGACTACTTTATTCTAGGAGGAAGGAACTTTGAAAATTGCTGTGCTTGTGAAACAGGTGCCTGCCGTGGACACCGTCAAAATAGATGAAAAGACGGGCACTATGATACGCGAGGGCGTAGAGGCCGAGCTCAATCCGCTCGACCTGCACGCCGTCGAGGCGGCGGTGAGAATCAAAGAGGCGCGCCAAGATACGTCGATCACCGCGATCAGCATGGGGCCGATGACCGCTCAGAAGGCCGTGCGCTATGCGATAGCGATGGGAGCGGACGACGGCCTGCTGCTCTCGGACAGAAAGTTCGGCGGAGCCGACACCCTCGCGACGGCGCGAACGCTCGCGCGCGCGATAAAAAAGGCCGGCCCCTTCGACCTGCTGCTCGCAGGCGAACGCGCTACGGACGGGGAGACAGGGCAGGTAGGCCCGGCCTGCGCCGAACTGCTCGGGGCGAGCGTGCTCTCCTACGTGAGCGCGATCGAAGAGCTGAGCGGCGAAAAGGTCCGCGTCGTCCGCGCGGTGGAGGGCGGGCACGAGACCGTCGAGGCTAAGCTCCCGGCGATGGTCATCCCGGTCAAGGAGATGAACGTCCCGCGTCTCTGCACGCTCTCCGGCAAGCTTCGCGCTAAGAAGGCGGACGTCGAGATTCTGACGGCGGACGACATTTCGATGGCAGCCGAGGAGACGGGGCTCACAGGCTCGGCGACCCAGGTCGTAAACGTCACCTACCCGAAGGTGACGCGCTGTGGCCGCAGAATAGCCGCGGCCGACGGTATAGACGCGGCGATAGGCGAGATAATGAAAATATTCGAAGATAAAAACTGCCTTGAAAAAGCGGAGGCGGTGTGAAATGAGCGCCGAGGTCTGGACTCTCGCGGAAGTCCGCGGAGGAAAGATACATCCTGTGTCGCGCGAACTCCTCGCGTGGGGCAAAGAGCTTGCCGACGCGCTCGGCGCGCCGCTCGCGAGCGTGATCGTCGGCAGCGGGATAAAGGAGCAGTCGGCGTCGCTCGCCGCTTACGGGGCCGACAAGGTCTACGTCGCCGACGCTCCGGAGTTTGAAAATTTCAAAGCCGACATAACGTCCGCAACGCTCGCGGAGATGATAGAAAAATACAAGCCTTCGATTCTCATCGCCTCCGCCACGACGCAGGGGCGCACCGTCATGCCGATGCTCAGCTCGCGCATAGGCTGCGGCCTCACCGCCGACTGCACGGAGCTGGCGATCGACAGAGAATCGAAGCGGCTGATACAGACGCGCCCGGCGATAGGCGGCAACGTGATGGCGGACATCAAGACTAAGGGGCGCGACCCGCAGATGTGCACGGTGCGCCCGAAGTCGAAGCGCCCCCTTTCGCCCGACGCGTCGCGCGAATGCGAAACGATTGAATTTGCGCCGAAGAAAGAGCTGCTCGAATCCCTCGTCAAATTCATAAAGTTCGAAGCGGAAAAGAGCGTCGGGCTGCCGCTGCAGGAAGCCGAGATCATCGTCTCCGGCGGCAAGGGGATGAAGAACGCGAAAAACTTCGCGCGCCTCGAAGAGCTCGCTCGCCTGCTCGGCGGCAGCGTCGGAGCGTCGCGCATGGCGGTCGACCTCGGCTGGGCCCCCTACTCCGCGCAGGTCGGGCTCTCCGGCAAATCCGTCACGCCGCGCCTTTATCTCGCGTTCGGCATCTCCGGCGCCGTGCAGCACATCGCCGGAATGAGCGGGGCCGAGACGATCGTCGCGGTGAACCAGGACCCCGAAGCGCCGATATTCCGCGTCGCGGACCTGGCGGTGCAGGGCGACGCGATGGAGATGCTGGGCGGGCTCATCGAGGCCGTGAAAAAATACAAAGGCCTTCAGTGATGGGCTACGGCTCGCTGACAAAAGAAATCTTCAAAGAGCTCGCCTCCGCGGTCGGGCGCGCCGCCGCCATTATAGACGCCGACGCGCTGGAAAACTACGCTTACGACCAGGCTGGGCGCGTATGGGGGCATATGCCCGAGGCCGTCGTCAGGCCGCGGAACACGGAGCAGGTCTCCTCCGTCATGAAGATCGCGAGCAAATACCGCATACCCGTGACGCCGCGCGGCGCGGGCAGCGGGCTGAACGGCGGGGCCGTGCCGCTCGCGGGCGGCGTCGTCCTCTCGCTCGAACGAATGAACAAAATCCTCGAGATAGATAAAATCAACCGCGTCGCGGTCGTCGAGCCGGGAGTCGTGACGAACGACCTCTGCCGCGCCGCCGCGGCCGAAGGTTTTTTGTACGCGGGCTATCCGATGAGCACGGAGACGAGCTTCATCGGCGGAAACTTCGCGACGAACGCCGGCGGCGGCAAGGTCATACGCTACGGCAGCACGCGCCGCCACGTCCTCGGCGCGGAGGTCGTGCTCGCATCGGGCGAAATTTTGCATCTCGGCGGGCGCTTCCGCAAGGACACGTGGGGCTACAGCCTTTTGAACCTGCTCGCAGGAAGCGAGGGAACTCTTGCGATCGCCACGAAGCTCATCGTCAACCTCGAACCGAAGCCCGGCAAGGTCGTGAACCTCTTAGCCTGTTACCCAGACGTCGAAAAGCTCGTCGAGAGCGTCGCGAAGGTGATAGGCTCCGGACGCCGCATAATCTCCTGCGAATTCATGGACAGGAACCTCGTGAAATACACGACCGAATATCTCGGCTGCGCGCTGCCCGAGCAGGAACGCAGCGAGGGCTATCTTCTGATACAGGTAGAGGGCGACACGGACGAGCAGCTCGAAGAGGGCTACGAGACCGTCGGTAAAATCTGCCTTGAGGGCGGCGCCTTCGAAGTCTTCGTCGCCGAGAGCCGCACGGATTCCGCGGCGATGTGGAACGTGAGGCAGAACGGCCTCGAGGGGATGCGCGCGCGCGACCCCTACGCCTGCGCCTCCGGCGATCTGATGGTGCCCCTTTCGGCGGTGCCCGAGATGCTGCGCCGCATCAAAAGGATAAGCGGCGAGTGGAACGTTGAGATAGGCATCATCTCGCACATCGGAGACGGCAACCTGCACCCGATCCCTCTGAAGCCGGAGGGTATGACGCCGGAGCGCTGGGCCTCCTACGCCGAGGAATTTTTCAGCGCGCTGATAAACGAGGCGATATCGCTCGGCGGCGTCGGCAGCGGAGAGCACGGCGTCGGCCACGTCAAGCAGAAGGTGTTGACCGAAAACAAAACGCCCGCGGAGCTCGAGATAATGAGGGGGATAAAAAAAGCCTTCGACCCGCAGAACATTTTAAATCCCGGAAAGATGTTCTTCAAGCTGCAATAAAGATAAAACTTCACACGGATCTGTTCTCGGCTGACGCCGCTCACAGTAAAAAAAGCGAAGGGCGTCAGCACTGAGCAAATCCGTGTGATAAAAACATAAAAGATAAATGAGGCGCCGCGCGGCGCATTCAAAAGATCGTCGTCTGTCCGGCGGAGTGTTTTTCCATCTTTCGCTTCTTAGGCATTTCGCCCTCTCCAAGCTCTCCGAAAAGTAGCGGGGAATTGGGGTCGTGCCTGCAAAAATTTTTCGCCGCGCTCTTCGATGAAAAATTCGCGTAACAATAGAGGCATCCGTTTTTACAGCCGTTGTAGGCCCCTATATCGACGCTCTCGGCGCACCCGCAATAGGCGCGCCGGTTTTCATCTTTTTTGACGTTCAGCCTGCGGTTGAGCAGCTTGCCGAATAATCTGTCGTCGATGCATCTTGCGCGCTGAATGCCGTATTTTTCTAAATCAACGACCTCAGCGCAGGCGTCGATCGCCAAATTGTATCGGCGCGCGATTTCGGCCAATCTTGCAGCGATATTTTCTTGAATCTCCGGCGTGAACGGCTCGATATCAAGTCCCGAGATATTTCTCTCGGTATTTCTGTAAAAATCCAAAAAGCTGAAGGTGCACTTTTTAGTATATTTCGATAAACGCTTTGCAAGTTCCTCAAAATATTTAACATGGTATTCGACGTTGTAGGTCTTGTTTATAAAAATCGGGTCATAGCGCCAGACCACCCTTTCCGGACCTATCATATCAGAAAGGGCTTCGAATGCCGGGATTACGCGGTTTTTCTTTGACGGCACGCCTCTTTCGATTTCTTTGCCGTAAGAATTCACTGTGAATTGAAAGTAGTAGCTATCTTGATAGCCGTAGTTTCCCAGCAGCTTAAGCTTGTCCAACATAGGCGCGGGGTTTTTTGTCCAAAACACAAACCCGTCGACGATGTCGGGCGTCAAGCTGATTTCTCTGATCTGCTTCGCGTTCATTGGATTCCGCACCAAAGCGAAGCCGGCTTTCAGCCTGTTGAAAAACCATTCGGAGTAATATGTCGGTATGTCGGTTCTTCTGCTTGCGCTGATAAACATTTCAGCCGCCGAATAAAACAGATAGCGGATAGAAAGTAAGACGGCAATTACTGCGGCGCGATAACGTCATCGTCTCCTCTGTCCATGAAGCATCTGCAGCGCCGCGCAGCCGGCGGCGACGGCGGTGCTGGCGCGCATTATCCTTTTCCCGAGCGTCACCGGCACGAAGCCGTTTCCTATCAGTTCCGCGCCCTCCCGCGGCGACCAGTCCCCTTCGGGGCCTATCGCAAGCGCGGCGCTTTCTTCTATCTCTATAAGGCGCAGAGGCTTAGAATCCGGCGAAAGCATCGCGGCGAGGCGCTGCTTCGGCAGAGCGCCGAAATCGAATTTTTCAAAATCGCGGGGCTCGCGCAGAAGAGGCGGCGCCGCGGCGCCCGCCTGCTTCGTAGCCTCGTCGAGTATCCTGCGCCAGCGCGTCATCTTCTCGACGAGCCGCGCGCCTCCGTAGCGCGGAACGCTCCTCTCGCACACGAGCAGATGTATCTCGGCGGCGCAGGTCTCGGCGCAGAAGCGCAGCGCGTCGTCGAGCTGGTCGTTTTTCAGAAGCCCCAGCAGCAGCTCGACGCGCGGGATTATTTTTTCCTCGCCGCACCTCGACAGCTCGCGCGCCGTCACTTCGCCGCCGCCGCATTCGAGGCGCAGCTCTATCTTTTCGCCGCGCAGCAGCCCTTCGACGAGCGAGCCGGTGTAGCATCTGCGCACGCGAATCAGATGGTGGGCTTCCTCCGCTCCGACGTGCCAGACTTCGCCGTCGAAGAGGCACCCCTCAAGCCTGAGCCTTGGCAGCGACACCCCACCACTCCCCTTTTGCGAGCTCTTCGACGGGCCTCATGCCCGCCTCCGCGAGCGCGGAGAGAAATACGGGCTTTTCCTTTTCCAGCATCCCCGAGAATATCGCGACTCCCTCTCCGCCGATGGCCGCGGGAACGTCCGCCAGCATCGTAGTCAGCGGGCCGAGCAGTATGTTGGCCGTCAGGATGTCGGCTCTGCGGCCGAAATCCTTCAGCAGATCGCCCGTATCGAGGTCGATCTTCTGCGGGTCGAGCTCGTTCAGCTCGAAATTTTTGCGCGCCTCTTCGATGACCGTCGGGTCTATATCGCGCGCGTAGGCGAACTTAGCGCCCATCTTCAACGCGCCGACCGTCAGTATGCCGGAGCCCGTGCCTATGTCGGCCGTGATGCAGCCCTCCCTGATATATTTTTCGAGCAGTTCGAGGGCGATCTGGGTGCTCTCGTGATAGCCGGTGCCGAACGCGCTCCCCGGATTGATGTAAAGAGCGACGCGGCCTGCCGGATCGGAGCCCCTGTGCCACGGAGCGAGCACGACGAGACGCCCGCCGACCGGCAGAGGCGGGAAGGCCTCTTCGGCCGCGACGTTCCAAGGCTGATTCTCTATCTTTCCCCAGTCCTCGACCTCCACGCCGGGAAAAGCCTTCATCACGGCAAGCAGCCTTTCGCGCCAGGCGCCTATCTCCTCGCTGCTCCTGTAGTAGACGCGAAGGCGCAAAGCGCCGTTCGGCAGCTCCTGCATCTCGGTGCCGATGCTTCCGGAAATGTCCGCGATCGAGAAGAGGTTGTCCTCCTGCAACGAGTCGGCCTTTATCGTTATATACCACCAATAGTTGTCGTTGTTCCGCACGGCGTCCAGCCCCTTTCACTCTCTTTAGCGGGCGTCCCGCCCGCACAGCCGTTATTCTACTCCATTATAAGCTTTTATGATATTCTATCAGATATATCCGCGCGGCCAGCACGCGCCGCGCGCTGCGGAGGCTGTGAAATGAAAAAATTTATCGCGGCGCTGCTGCTCGCCGCTACGCTTCAGGCGCCGCGCTGCTCTGCCGAAAGCGCGAAAAATTTCTGCGGCACGACGGAAGAGATGCTGAACGCCGAATACTGGATAAAGCGCGCGAAGGACGCGGGCGCCGTGCTCCTCAACGTGGACGGGGCGGCGCGGCTCAGCGCGGAAATCAGAAAAACGCCCGGCACATACTGTACGGATATACTGGAGTACGCCGAGATGCTGCCGCGCGAAGCCGTGCTGAAGAAGATGGCGCCCTTCTCAAAGCGCCCGGGCTCGCCGCGTTTCATCGGCTCCGAGCCGGCGGGAGAAGACTTCTGGCGGCGCGTCGAAGAGAACGCCGACGCCGAAAGCGTCGAGGAAACGACGATCGTCCGCTTTGCGGCGGCGGCGCGGAACGCTGAGATAAAGGCCTATCCCTGTGGGGAGCCCCTTTACGGCAGCGCCGGCGACCTCCTCTTCGACATGAACGCAGAGAGCACGGTCAAGATATGGGAGCCGCTCGCCGCGCTTCACGAATCTAAGGATGGGAAATATTATTTCGTTGAAACGCCCGGCTGCTCGGGCTGGATAAGCAAAGACGACGTGGCGTTGACCGACAAGAGGACGCTGCGCGAAATATTCTCCGGCGGCTTTTACGTCGTGACGGCGAGCCGCGCCTTTTCCGACATAAGGAGCTCGGAGCCCGAGAAGGGACGCGGCGAATTTCTTATGGGGACGAGGCTGCCGGCCGCCGACGTCGACGAGGAGGACGGCGTATCGTCGCTCTTCAGCCGCTGCTTCCTCGTGCCGCAGCGCGGCGAAGACGGCTCTCTGAAAATTACGACGGAGCGGCTGCCGCTCTCCGCCGGCCTTTCGCGCGGCTTTCCGCCGTGCACCCAGGCGAACGTGATACGGCAGGCCTTCAAGACGCTCGGCGAGCGCTACGGCTGGGGCGGGAGCTTCTCTTCACGCGACTGCAGCGCCTTCGTCCGCGACCTCTACCTCACCTTCGGCGTGGAGCTGCCGCGCAACTCGTCGGCTCAGGCGAGGGTTCCCGGCCATATCGACGCGTCGAAGATGAGCGCCGCGGAGAAGGAAAAGCTGTTAGCGTCGGCGCCGGCCGGAACGATATTGCAGATGCCGGGGCACGTAATGCTGCTGCTCGGCACTGTCAAAGGCAGGCCGTACGCCATCCACTCCGTCTACGCCCTCGGCCCTTCCGGCTCGGGCGGAGCGGAGGGCAGGAGGACGATAAACTGCGTCGCGGTGACTGATATGGAGATGACGAGAAAGGACGGCAGCCGCGTGATAGAAAGTATCGCGAACGTTGTCCCCCTCAACGCCAGATAAAAATATGAACGGACCGTCGAGGCGCATGACAAGCGCCCTTTTTACCTCGGCGCGGCAGCTCTGGTCACCGGCACCGCGAACAGATTCCTAATTCGAATTGGAGCCTGTTTTTATCTGTCATTTTATCTTGACTTGGAGTCGGCTAAAGGCCATAGAATACGGCCGAGCATTTAGAAATCCTGCTTTGATCGGACGTCCGGAACATTATCCCCAGGAGGTGAACGACGCTGCTGACGAAGAGGATCGTGGATCTGCTGATGACGCTTCTACTGCTGCTTCTGATGGCGTTTCAGGTGACGGGAGAAGAAGCGCACGAGCGGCTGGGGATGGCGATGTTCGCCCTGTTCCTGCTGCACCAATGGCTCAATCGCCGATGGTACCGCGCCCTGTTCAAAGGACGTTACGGGCTTCTCAGAATCATATGGACCGCTGTGAACATGCTGCTGCTGGGGGCCTTCCTCATCACGGCCGCGAGCGGAATGGCGATGTCCCGACATATCCTCTTTTCTGCAGACGTTTGGCCGGGGATATACTGGGCCAGATCGGCGCATCTTGCGGGGGCCTACTGGAGCTTCATCCTGATGAGCGTTCATCTGGGGCTGCATTGGGGAATGGTGGTCGGACGCCTGCCGGCCGGCCGGAGGGGCGCGAGCTTGAACATCCTCGCCGTTTTGGCGGCCGGTTATGGGCTTTATCTATTCCTCACGATGGATATACCGTCCTATCTCTTCCTCACCACACAGTTCGCCTTTTTGGATTACGATAAGGCGGCGCCCTTCGTGCTGGCCGAGAACCTTGCGATGATGTCGTTCTGGGTTCTGCTGGCGCACCAGGGATACAAAGCGCTCGCAGGGCTTGTCTCGAAACGTTGGCTGAGCCTGTTGCATCCGGCCCTGACGCTCGGGGCCGCGGGCGGTTTTTCCGCACTGCTGTTCATGATTTTCGGCGGCTCCTCCGGGAGCCCTTGGTAGAGAGAAAGGAGATCTATTGTGCCCAACTGCTTCGGCATCCTCATCGGGCTGACCTCTTTCGTCGTCATCGGCCTCTTTCATCCAGTTGTCATCAAATGCGAATATTACTTTTCCGAAAGGATATGGCCGCTTTTCCTGGCAGGAGGGCTCGCCTTTTGCGCCGCGTCTTTGTTCGCGGAGCATCTCCTGCTCTCCGCCGTCCTGGGAGTCGTGGGTTTCACGCTGCTGTGGAGCATACACGAACTGAAGCAGCAGGCCAAACGCGTCGAGAAGGGGTGGTTTCCTAAAAACCCCAAACGCGCGCCGAAGAACTGATCTCCCCATGAACCAAGAGAAGAGCCGCGCTTTTTTGCGTGCGGCTCCGCCGATCGATTCTACCTCAGCGCGACCGCCGCGGCGAAGCCGCCTTCCGGCATCGCCGGGGAGGCCGCGGCTATGAGCAGCCGACCGGCCGCCGGCGTCACGACCTCTTCGACCGCGTTGCCGAAATAATCGGTCAGCACGCCGACGCCGTCGCCCTTCAACAGCTCGTCGCCGACGGAGGCCTCGCCGCGGTAAAACCCTTTTTTCGAGGCGCGCAGCGCGATCAAAGCTTTGAAGCGGCGCGGCGGCAGGGGCGAAAGCGCCTCTCCGCCGAGCGCTCCGGCGAATTTCAAAGCGCCGACGATTCCCCTGAAATATGTTCCCGCATCAGACGACGCGCCTCCCGCGGCGAAAAGCGCCGACGGCACCCCCGCCTCCGCGGCCGCCTCGCACTCGCCGCCGAGGACGAAGGGCGAGCCGCGCGTCACTTCAACGACGTTCGGCGGAGCGAAGGCTTCGGCGAGCAGCCGAGAACCCTCCGTTATTTTTTCCCTCGAGCAGCTGCAATAAATCGCGAAGGGCTCCAGCTCCGCCGTCGCGTCGCATCCGCCGAGGGCGATATGATAATCCGCCTTCGCTACGACGTCGTTCAGCAGATGATACGCGAGGGCTTCGGAATAATCTCCGCGGGTATTTTTTTCGCCGAGCCGCGCGGCGAACGAGCGGCGCGCCTCGAAAGCGGCCACGTCGGCCGCCGCCGCTATCGTCAGCGTCCCCAGCAGCCTCTTGTTCCTGAGGAACCTCTTCAGCCCGATGGCCGCGGCTATCGCGGAATATTCGCAGCCGAGCGCCCCCGCGGTGATCGCGACGCGGGGGCCGTCCTCCGCGCCCGCCATTTTAATCACCGGTATCGTTATTTTTTCCTTCGCGGCCGTTTCATATTCGAGATATTTTTCTGATACTCTCATGGCTTTCCCTCCCGCAAAGCGCCGGTACAATAAAAATTTTTCAATCTCGCTGCGCGTGTTCGAAAGTTCCGCCGCGTAAACGCGGCTTCTCTTATACATTTTATTGCAAAAAAAATTTATTGCAAAAAAATTGAGCCGTAAAAGCGGCCCAATTTCGACAGCGAAAGGCGCTGCGGATTTTATTCTCCGAGCATCGTCAGCGCGAACACCTTCGCCTCGTTGAGCATATAGGCGATCTCCGTGTATTCGTTCGGCATATGCGGGCAGCCGCTCTGCTGCCCCCACACCGCCGCCGGTATGCCCGCCTCCCTGTAATAGGCGGCGCAGGTCCCGCCTCCGACGCCGCCGACCCGCACATTCAAGCCGGGGAACACGCCGGCTATCGCGGAGCTAAGGACCTTCACGACGGGCGCGCCGGCTTCCGTCGGCTCCACGGCCTCCGTGTATTGCGGGAAGGTATAGCCGATCTTCACGCGGTATTTTTCCTGCGCTTTCTTGACCTCGGCTTCTACGACCTTCTTCACCTCGGCGAGGGGGACGGAGGGCAGCACGCGGCAGTCGAAGCAGAAGCGTTCGACGCCTGGCACCGTATTCACGTTGTCGACGTTGGCGCAGCGGCGCGTCGGCTCGAATGTCGAGCGGGGAGGATCGAAGCGTTCGTCCTCCTCAGGGAAGGCCGCGTGCAGCGCTTCGTCGAGCGACACAGAAAAGGCGTTCGCCGCGCGGCAGGCGTTGATTCCCTGTTCCGGGGTGCTCGCGTGCGTCTGCTTTCCTTCGGCGGTGAATTCTATCCAGCAGATGCTCTTTTCGGCGACCTCGATGAAATCGCCCTCCTTCGTACCCATGTCCGGCACGACGACGAGGTCCTCCTTATCGAAAAGGCCCTCCTTGATCAGATATTTGATTCCGTAATCGCTGCCGACCTCTTCGTTCGCGACGAAGGCGAGACAGACCTCGAACTCCGGCGTCAGGCCCAGCTCCTTCAGCGCGTAAAGCGCGTAGAGCGACGAGACTATTTCCTGCCCGTTGTCGTTGACGCCGCGGCCATAAATGCGCCCGTCCTTCACGACGGCGCAGAAAGGGTCGGTTTCCCACAGCGAGAGCTCTCCCGCCGGCACGACGTCCATATGGGCCGCTATCCAGAGGCGGCGCTTCGTCCTTCCGGGAAAGCGCAGCACGACGTTCGGGCGCTCCCCTCCCTCCGCGGCCGGGTCGGCCGGCGCGTATACCTCGGCCTCTCCGAAGCCGAGCTCTTTGATTTTTTTCAAAATATACTGCGCCTTGCGGAATTCCCCGCTTCCCCCGTCGATCGGGTTTATCGCGGGGAACGCTATCATTTCCGCCAGGGTCTTCGTCATCTCGGACTCAAGGGATTCGAGCTTTGCGAAAAGTTCTTTTTTCATTGCCGGCACCTCGTTCTATATTAGATATCCTTCGATTACATTTTATACCAGCCGGGCGGCTTTGGCGCGAAAAGCGCGCAAACTTCGCCGCCGCTTTTGAATCTCCGCCGGCCTACGGCGCGCTACAGCGCCGCTTTCGCTCCCGCCTCCACGGCCCTGACGATTTTATTTATCTCCTCTTCGCCCATTTTGACGTTCAGCGTGAAGGCCGTCGCGCGCGAGAGCTTTTCGTCGGCCTGGGCGAAGCTCTCCGGCGCGTAGGAGGGGGTTTTGTTCCCGAAATATTCTTTTTCGCCGATAGCGGCGAGCGCTTCCCAGTGCTTCGCGTAGTGCCATGTGTTCTCTCCGATTATCGCGCAGCCGGCGCCGGCCTCTTTCGCGGCGGCCTGGAATTTTTTCGCGGCGGAGGCGGTCGGCAGCATGAATATCGCGTGAGTCGCGCTGTCTCCCGCTTCGTCGTGCGACGGGCGCGGCGCGAGCCCCGCCGCCCTTCCCGCGTCCATTATCTTCTTTTTCTCGGCGCGCAGCGAGGCCAGCGCCGCCGGCAGCTTCGATAAGGCGACGACGCCGAGCGCGCCCTGCAGCTCGCTTATGCGGAAGTTCACGCCGAAGCCGAACTTCCCTTCAGCGCCGCGGTCATGTTCCTTGCTGTGTATGTGCCCGTGGTCGTGATAACAGTCCATCGCGAACCAGACGTCGCGGTCGTCCGTGAAGAGCATACCCCCCTCGCCGACGGTGAGGGTCTTGTTCGGATCGAAGCTCCAGGCGCCGCAGTCGCCTATCCCGCCGAGCGCGCGCCCCTTATAAGTGCCCCCGACGACCTCGCAGGCGTCCTCGACGACGGGGAGCTTGTATTTTCTGCCGAGCGCCGTGAAGGAATCCATATCCGCCGCCGCGCCGAACATGTGCACCGGCATCAGCGCCCTCGTGCGCGGCGTGATCAGCTTTTCCGCCGACGCGGCCGAGAGCGAAAGCGTCTCGTCTATCTCTCCGAATAGCGGCACCGCGTCGCAGGCGACTATCGCTTCGACAGTCGCGATAAAGGTGAAGGGGGAGGTGATCACCTCGTCGCCCGGCTTCACTCCGACCCCCTTCAGCGCCGTGATCAGCGCCGCCGTGCCGCTCGACAGCGCGAGCGCGTAGCGCGAGCCCGTTATCTTCTTCGCCGCGGCCTCGAACTCCTCGGCGCGGTAGACTCCCCCGCGCTGCTCGTGCGAGCCGTAGCGGTGTATCATCCTGCGCCTTATTACGTCGGCCGCCGCCCTTATCTCGTCGTCGTCAAAAATTTCCGTGCCTGCCATTCTGCGTCACCCCTTGACTATTCTTTTGTAAACATCTTCTATCCAGCCGCGCGCGGCCGTAGCGCGCCAATTTTCTCCAAAGCAGCTGCGCCACAGCTTTCCCATGCCGAGCACGCTGCGCGTCATCTTCTCTATATCCAAGAGCGTGACGCCGTAGTTCGACGCGCGCGGCACGGGAAAGCCGTTCGCGGCGAGAAAGCCCTTCGTCTCCGCGCAGCCCGCAGGGTAAACGTCTTCGAGCGCGCACATCGAGATCGTCACCGCGACGCTGTGCGGCAGCCGCGGCGCGCAGTTGCTGAGGCCGTAGGAGATAGCGTGAGCCGCGCCGACTCGTCCCGTGACGGAGCTGCTCCCGCCGAGCAGGGAGGCCGCCGCGGACTTAATCGCGAGCTCCGCGCTGTAGCGGCTCAGGTCGTGCGAAAGGACGTGGCGCGCGAGCTCTACGCCCTCCTGCGAATCGGCCTTGGCGTCCGCCGCGCTCGTCTTGCTCGCCAATATCTCGCAGTGGTGGAAATAGCTGTCGAGCATCGTGAAAAACCTGTTGAAATGCGGCGCGTCCCTCGACAGCTCCGGGTCGATCACCGCGAGCTCCGCCTGCACGTAGCGGTTGTTTATGCCGAGCTTCCTCTCCGGCCCGCGCAGCACGGCGATAGGCGTGACCTCCGCGCCGGTGCCGATGAGCGCCGGCATCGTCCAGACGTCCGCGCCCTTGTTCATCTCCATGTCGAAGCCCTGATAGCACTGCGCCGGACGTGGGTTTGCGAGACAAACGGCTGTCGCCTTCGCGAGGTCCATCGCCGCGCCGCCCCCCACTCCGACGAGCGTGTCCGGCTGCTCCGCCAGCTCCCGAATCTCCGCGCGCAGAGAATCGACGTCGGAGGTGCGCGGCTCGGAGGAGGTCGCGTCGAACTCGAAAAGGTTTTTCTGCGCGAAGAGCGGCGCGAAACGCGGCTGCTCCTTCAGCGCGGAGTCGACGACGAAGAAGGCGCGCCTCCCGCGCTCCCTAAGCTTCGCAAGGAGCTCACGCACTCCGTCGCCGGAAAAAACCACCTCCGTCGGCAGCTCGACGCGCCAGAAGGGCTGCATTTCTGTAAAACTTTTTATATCTTCGGCTATCCTGATCATAAAAATTTCCCCATTTCTTTAAAGCCGCCGCAGAGCGGCGCGTCCGCAGCTCGGACGGCCGCGAATCAAAATCCGCGGCGAAAATATTTTTCGATTCTCGTCAGATCCTCGGGCGTGTCTATCTCGATGGTATCGCGCGCGGCCTCGACGCACTTTATCGAGCGCCCGCGCTCTATGACGCGGAGCATTTCGAGGCTCTCCGCTTTTTCGAGCGGCGTCTGTTCCATAGCGGCGAATTCCAAGAGGAAATCGCGCCGCCAGCCGTAGGGGCCGATATGCTTGTACCATACGCCGCCCTCGTTCCGCGGATAAGGTATCGGCGAGCGGCTGAAATACATCGCGCGCCCGCCGCCGTCGAAAACGGCCTTGACCACGTTCGGCGCGGCGACCTCTTCGGAATTTTCGATCCTCTTCACCAGGAGGGCGAGCATTACCGAGCGGTCCGCGTCGAGCGCCGCCACGAGGGAGTCTATCATATCCGCGCCGACGAGCGGATCGTCCACCTGGACGTTCAAAACGTAATCCGCTTCGATCCTCTTAGCGGCATAGGCGACGCGGTCGCCGCCGCTCGGAAGCTCGGACGGCGTCATCAGCGCCTCGCCGCCGCCGCGCGCGACGACCTCCGCGATTCGTTCGTCGTCGGTCGCGACTATGACGCGGTCGACAGAGGGACAGGAGCGGACGTTGTTCAGGACGCGCAGAACGAGAGGAACGCCGGCAATTTCTACAAGCGGCTTGCCGGGCAGCCTTGTGCTGGAATATCTTGCTGGAATCACTGCAAGGGTCTTCATCCCTCTAACCCTCCTTGCACGGCGGCCTATGCAGTGTATGGCCGCGTGCGCGGCTTTATCGGCTGCCGATTTTTGGTTAGATGCAGAGGCTACACCAAAAGTTTCCTTTTGTCAAATTTTTTGACGGTCTTCACAGGGGGGAATCATTTACGTCGGCGGAGCGTGGAAGCAGGCGGCGATAAGAAAAGCGCGGCCGGACGGTTCCGCCCCGTCCGGCCGCGCCGCAAATTTTTTCTTTCCGCGCCGCTACATGGTCTCAAGCGAATATATCGTCCAGCGCAGAGATTCGGCTTTCCGGCACTCCTTGTAGTCGCCCTTCAGGAAGAGATTGCGAAAGACCGCCTCGCCGCCGGGCTCGATCGTCGTCTTCTCGATGTAGACGTCGCCGACCTCCCTGCGCTTCTCGCCGATGAAGACGATGGCGGCGTTGAAGACGACCGGCCTCTCCCCCTTGTTCAGCAGAGTGACGCTCACGCCCTCCGACGTGACCTTGAGCCCCGCGTAGCGGATCGGATCGCCGTCCGGCACGTATCCCCTTTTGCTGAAGGCCGCGAACGACGCCGACGCAAAGCACAGAATGATAAGCAGAGCCGCCGTGAATTTTTTCATCGTTAAACCTCCATGCGTTTTAGTCTCGTTATTATAACAGAATCATCCAGGCGCGCCTTGCGCCGAATTATCTCCCGTCCGATACGCCGCCGTCCGAGCGGTAATATCTCGTGAAGGGCCTGGCGTCCGGCCCGGCCGGGGTTTCTTCTCCGCCGGCCCAGGATATCGCGGTCTTGGCCGGGTTGCCGTACCTCACGCGCAGCGGTTCGTCTCCCGCGGGAGAGAATGCGCGGCTCTCCCCCCGCTTCATCAACCCCTCGAAGAGCACCCTGCCGCCGATGGAAAATTTTACCCATACGACGCCCTTGGCCTTCACTACGAGCGTCGGCGCCGCGTTCACGGGCACGCTCGCCTTCGCCTCTGCGCCGGCCGGCGCCGGGGCTTGCGCGGGCCGAGGCTGCGCCTTGCCGTCCATCCAGCCGAGGTCTATCGACGGCTCGGCGGAGGCCGGCGCCGCATCCTGCGAAAGCGCTGCCGGCGCGGCGGCGTCCTGCGAGCTTTCCTCCGTGACTGCAGCCGTCCCGCCTTGCAGTGGCGTAGTGGCCTCGTTGGTTATCTCGCCGCGGTACTGCCACGTTATCCACGCGGCGGCGACTATCGAAAGCGCCATCGCTATCGGGATGCATATCTTGAGCGCGGAAGGACGCCTGTAGGGCTCCTTGGCTGCGATGCCGGCCCGCACGCTCCTATCGCCGGGGCGCGCGTTCGCGGCGCTGTTTATATTTTTAAGGAGGGGTCCGTAGCGCGCCCACAGGTCTTCCGCTCTGAGGTATTCGCAGTACTGCTTCATAAAGCTGCGGCAGAAAGGCCCCCTCGGTATGATGTCGCTATTTCCCTCTTCTATCGCTTCGATATATTTTTTCTGTATCTTTATCGCGGCGCGGACGTCTTCAAACGTCAATCCCTGCGCTTCTCTCAGTTCGCGAAGCTTGCCTCCGAGCTCTTTGGCCGTTTCTTTTATATTCGTTTCGTGATCTTCCTTCTGCGAGGTCTTGACCTCAGCCGCCATGAACATTACCTCCTTCGGGCGAGTCTGCGCATCTCCCTTATCACAGACGCCGGCGACGGATGTCCGAAAACGGCGCTGCCGGCGACGACGACGTCGCAGCCGGCTTCGGCGATCTGCGCGATATTTTTTGGCCCGGCTCCGCCGTCCATTTCGATAAGATAGTTAAATCCGCGTTCGCGGCGCAACTCCGACAGCGCGCGCGTCTTATTCAGCATCTCTGCGATGAAGGACTGCCCGCCATAGCCCGGGTTGACCGACATCACAAGGATGAGGTCCGTCATATGCATAACGGGCGCGAGCAGCTCCTCCGACGTCCCCGGATCCAGCGCGACGCCGGCGTAGAGCCCGGCGTCCTTGATCTTCTGCAGCGCGCGGTAGATGTGCTTCGCCGCTTCGATATGGAGCGCTATCAGCGACGCTCCGGCCGAGATGAACATATCGAGGAAATCCTCCGCCGGCTCGACCATTATATGCACGTCGAGGAACGCGCCGGGATATTTTCTGCGCAGCGCCTTGACGAGCGCCGGCCCGTAGGAAAGGTTCGGCACGAAATGCCCGTCCATTATATCCACGTGCAGCCAGTCGGCCTCGCCCTCGAGCGCCTCTATGTGCCGCTCCATGTTGAGTATGTCCGCCGAAAGGAGCGACGGGGCGATCAAAATCCCGCCGCTCTTCTTCAATTGTAGCGATCCTGCCATACGAAGTCACCGCCCAGGAATATCGTTATGCGCGCTTCTCCGCTGTAAGGAACGTTCATCGAAATATATTCGCCGCTCTTCGCTGTGCCGTCCTTAAGCACGCGCGTCCCCATCTCGTCGGTCATCTCGATTTTAAGCGAAAGGGGCCTCGTGAGCGGCGGGACCTGATAGCGCACCTTCGCGAGCTTCGCCGCAGAAGCGGGCGGCTGCGCCGGCTTCTGGGCCCGCGGCGCTTCCTTTGGAGCTTCGGCCTTCACCGTCTCCTTTACGGGCTCCCCATTCTTTTCTTCCTTCGTCTCGCCTCTTCTCTCCGCCCCCGCGACCTTCGTCTCCTGCTCCTTCACCTCCGGGAGCTTCGACGGTATCGTCGTCGGTTCCGTCTCCTTTATCACGACGCGGCGCACCGCTTCGGCGCGTTCTTTATCATTGTCCTGCTGAGGCGGAACGTCGTCGGCGAGCTCGGAGGCGATCGGGGTCCTCGCGAAGGTCAGGTTCACCGCGGAGCCGGCCGGCACCTTCGTGCCGCTCTTCGGGCGCGAGGCGAGCACGCTCCCGGCGGGCACCGACGACGACGGGGCCTCGGCCGTCTGCCCGAGGCGGAGCCCAAGCTGTTCTATCATATCGACGGCGGTGTTTCTGTCGTTCCCGCGAAGCTCCGGTATCACAACGAAGGGGCTTTCCCCGTTCACTCCGCTGCTTACGAGCAGGCTGACCATGCAGCTCGCCGCTACCTGCTGCGGCGACGACGGGTTCTGGGCTATTATCGTCCCGGAGGGCTTCAGCTTGTCCGTGACGCGCTTTATCTTATCGACCTTGAAGCCGGATTCGCTGAGCTTTTTGACCCCATCTTCAAACTTCATCCCGCGCACGTCGGGTATAGGCAATATCGCGCCTCCCTTGCTGACGCGCAGGAGGACGACCTTTCCGCGCGAAACCTTTTCTCCCGCCTGCAGGTTCTGCGAAACGACGGTATCGGCCGGCAGCGCCGAGTCCACCTTATCGACTTTGGCGAGCAGCCCCTTCTCCTGAAGCGCGTCGACCGCGTCTACTATCTGCATTCCCGTAACCGACGGCACCTCAGAATCCTTATCCTCCACGAAGACCATCCTTATACCGATGTAAGCACAGCCGATAATCACAAGAAACGCTAATATCATTCCCCAACGGTGAAACTTTCCCATTAGCCTGCCTCCTATTTTCTCTTCGCGAGAAGCGCCGTATAAAAACCGTCCACCCACGGCAGCGCCGGGAAAATGACGGTGCCGTACGGCTTGCCCTTGTGCATGAACGCGGCGTTTCTCAGGTGCGGCATCTCAATCAGCTCCGGATGGCGTCCCATCACGTCCGCGACGACCTTTTCGTTCTCCTCGCGGAAGAGGCTGCACGTACTGTAAAGCAGGAAGCCCCCGGGCTTCAGCAGAGACGCGGCGCGTTCGAGCAGCTTTTTTTGCAGCTCGCCGTTCTTCTGTATCTGTTCGGGCGACATGCGCCATTTGCTTTCGGGATGACGTCCCCAGGTCCCGCTTCCGGAGCAGGGAGCGTCGAGCAGTATCGCGTCGGGCTCTTCGTCCGGGACGAGTTCGAGCGCGTCGCCGCTCTTGAACTCGACGCGGCTCTCCGCTTTCATTCTAACTACTTCAAAGCGCGCGGCGTTTATCTTTTTCTCAGAGAGGTCCCACGCCTCGATGCGCGCGCCGGGCATCGTGTCGGCGAGCTGCCCGGTCTTTACGCCGCGCCCGCAGCACATGTCGAGAATCCTTCCGCCCTTTGCATAGCCCGCGAGCAGATCCGCGGCGAGCATCGAGGATTCGCTCTGCGGCATGACCATCCCTTCGCCGAAGCCCGGTAGGTCTACTGGATACGGGTTTGCCGCGGTGCGGACGGAGAATTCGAGGAAGGGGGACGCCCATCCTCTGCGCCCCGACGCGTTATAGCGCTTTATATACTCCTCCCTCTCCACGCCGCGCGATAGGCGCAGCGACAGATACGTCTTCATGCCGACGGCGCGGACGAGCTTTTTCGCCTCCGCTATCGAAAGCTCCTTCGACCACTGCGCCGCGGCCCATCCCGGGACCCCCCAGTAAAGGGCCTGGTCGCGCAGCGCGCTGCTCCTCTTCAGGCCTTCGAGGAAGCCCGCGGATTCGTCGGCGACGGTATGCAGCACGGCGTTCACCAGCCCTATGTCCTTGACGTCGCCGCTGTTTTTTATCGCCTGCACGAGGCCGTTCACGAGGACGGGAAGCGCGAAGTGCCTGAGCTCGGCGATCCCGGCGATGCCTATCATCAGCGCGTTCGCAGTCGTCTGCGGCAACGCGCGCGGCTGACGCCTGCAGTATTTGAGCAGCACGGCCTTCCACAGAGTCTGGCGGCGCAGCGTGCAGTAGACCAGCGTGCCGACGAGCTTGCGGTCGCCGGGCGCTATATCGCTGTAAATTTTGCGCAGCGCTTCGGACGCGAATCCGCCCTTCTGCACCTCGCCGTATATCGAAAGAGCGGCTTCCAATCCCCTCATCGAATCAACCCCTTACGAAAAAAGAGGCAAAACGGCCTGCCTCTTTTATTTTACACTATCCGGCGGAGACACGCCGGAGCGCGACGGCGCCTCAGCTGCGGCGCGAATTGCGCAGAGCCAAAAGCCTCACGAGCTGCAAAACGGTCATCACCAGCGCCGCAACATAGGTGAGCGCCGCGGCGTCGAGCACCGACTTAGCTCCGGAGAGCTCCTCCTGCGTCAGAGTGCGCGTTTCGGAGAGCAGCTTGAGCGCGCGGGCGCTCGCGTCGAATTCGACCGGAAGGGTCACAAGGTGGAAGACGAGCACGCCGCAGAAAAGAAGTATCCCCGCGTTCAGCAGATTCAGCGAGCCGAACAGCAGCCCTATCAGGAAGAGCGGCATCGACAGCGTCGAGCAGAACTGCACGCCAGGAACTATCGAGTTGCGCAGGCGCAGGAAGGAGTAGCCCTCCTGGTCCTGTATCGCGTGCCCCACCTCGTGGGCCGCTACGCCGATCGCCGCTATGCTGCGGCTCGTCTCGACGCTGTCGGAGAGGCGCAGGACCTTCGCGCGCGGGTCGTAGTGGTCCGTAAGCTGTCCCGCTATATGCTCGATCGGAACGCCGGAAAGGCCGCGCATATCCAGCAACAGGCGGCCGACGCGCTGCGCCGTGACGCCGCTTTCCGCGCCGACCTCGCTGTACTTAGCAAAGGTGCTCTTGACCTTGAACTGCGCCCACATAGAAAAAATCAGCGCAGGTATAAGCAATATCATCGTAGAATCAAAAAACGGATAGTACATCCGCGACACCTCCTGTTTTATTAGACAATACTATTATAGTCTAATTTAGTCAAAATTTATGCCCCGCGATAGAAATCCGCGATCTCGGAGACGACGCGCTGCTGCTCCTCCGGAAGAAGCTCCGGGAACATCGGCAGCGCGAGGACCTCGTCGGCGAGCATCTCCGCGACGGGAAAATCTCCTTTTTTGTAGCCGAGGTAGGAGAAGCAGTGCTGCAGGTGCAGCGGCAGCGGATAATAGACGCGCGTCGTGACGCCGCGCGCGGCTAGGAATTTCTGTAGCTCGTCGCGACGCTTGGCGCGGACGACGTACTGATGGAAGACGTGGAGCCCGCCCTCCTCCTCCGCGGGAAGCGTGACGGATTCGAGAAGGTCATTCTCTGCGAAGAGCTCCGCGTAGCGCTCGGCGACGATCCGACGTTCTTCGTTCCAGCCTTCGAGATGGCGCAGGCGGACGCGCAGTATCGCGGCCTGAAGCGCGTCGAGGCGGCTGTTGATGCCGACCTCTTCGTGGAAATAGGTGTCGCCGGCGCCGTGGACGCGCAGGCGCTTGATGCGTGATGCGAGATCTTCGTCGCAAGCGACCGAGACGAGCCCGCCGTCTCCGTAGCAGCCGAGATTTTTCGTCGGGAAGAAAGAGAAGCAGCCCATATCTCCGACCGAGCCGCTGCGCGCGACGCGCCCCTCTATCATCCTGTGTGCTCCGATAGACTGCGCGCAGTCTTCGATGAGGACGACCCCTCGCGATTTCAGCTCGTCCTTTATCTCTTCGAGCGGGCACATCTGCCCGAAGAGATGCACCGGCAGCACCGCCCTCGTACGCGGCGTGAGCTTCGACAGCACCTCTTCGCTCTTTATGTTGTAAGTGAAGGGATCTACGTCGGCGAAGACCGGGGTCCCGCCGTTTCTCGTGATGCAGCTCGCCGTCGCGAAGAAGGTGAACGGAGTCGTGATGACTTCGTCGCCCGGCTCAAGATTCAGCGTCATCATCGCGAGGATAAGGGAATCTGTGCCGGAGGCGCAGCCTATCGTGTTTTTGACTTCAAGATAAGAGGCGAGCTCTCTCTCCAGCGCCTCGACCTCGGGGCCCAGTATGAAGTGCTGGGTGTCGAGCACCCTCCGGACTGCGACGTTTACCTCCTCTTTTACGCGGACGTAATTCCTCGTAAGGTCGAACGACGGTATTTTTGCGATCTCTGCCATAGATTACTCCTCCGTTTCAGTTGACCTTGCCCTCCGCGGCCGCAAGGGCGCGATGTGAATGCGTCAGGTGCTCCCGCATCTCCCTCTGGGCGCCCTCCCTGTCGCGCTTCGCTATTGCGCGCAAAATAGCGCGGTGCTCCGCGACGGAAGCTTTTTTCTCTTCGTCGAAGTCGTCGCAAAAAAAGATAAAGACGTTGGTACGCGTCATGATGCTGTCTATATGCTCGCAGAGCACCTGATTCTTCCCCGATTCCGCGATGAGCCTGTGGAAGGCGTTGTTCGCTTCGAGGAAGGCGTCTATGTCTCCCTTCTCGGAAGCGCTCTCTTCGGCGGCCAGGACGCCCTCGAGGCTTTCTATCGCACGGCTGTCGAGCCCGTTGCGGCAGGCGAGCTCGACGCTCAGGTTTTCAAGATATTCGCGCACGCTGTAGGCGTTCTCCATTTCGTTCGGCGTCGGCGAAGCCACCCTCGCTCCGCTGTTCGGCACGATCTTCACCAGCCCTTCGCTGGCGAGCCTGCGCAGAGCCTCGCGCACCGGCGTGCGGCTCACCCCCATCTCCGTCGCTATCTTGACCTCGAGGAGCCTCTGCTTCGGCTTCAGCTCTCTACTTGCGATCTTATCGCGGAGATCGAAATAAACGTAATCCGAAGACGTGTTATATAACCTTGAATGCTGCATCATTACGAAAAATCCCCCTAAACATTCTCTTCCACAACAACGACCTTACGAGCCCACATAAATTTACTACGGCCGCATGAATATCGCGCGGCTGTAGTACACGAACAATTTATGATAACATAAGAATTGATAATCGCAACCGGTATTCCCACGGTAAAAACGCGGGAAAAGCTATCCTTCAGAGCGGCCGGCGCGTGGGGGTTTGCGCTTTTTTTCGTTCAAGTTGAAGAGCACTATCTTTATCGTCATAAGGATTATTTTTATATCGGAGAGCACTGAATAGGTCTGTATATAGACGAGGTCCAGCTTCAATTTATCTTCCGGCGAAGAATCGTAGCGCCCCATGACCTGCGCGTAGCCGGTGAGGCCGCTCTTCACGGCGGTGCGCAGCGCGAACTCCGGAACTTTCTTCACGTAATCCGCGGCGAGCTCGGGGCGCTCCGGCCTCGGCCCGACGAAAGACATATCGCCCCTGAGGATGTTGAAAAGCTGCGGCAGCTCGTCGAGGCGGAAGCGCCGCAGGAACGCGCCGACTATCGTCACGCGCGGATCGTTCTCCGAGGAGAGCCGCGGTCCGACTTCCTCCTCGGCCGAGACTATCATGCTGCGGAACTTATACATCGTGAACACTCTGTCGTTCTCCGTGCAGCGCTTCTGCCTATAGAGGACCGGGCCTCCGTCGCCGAGCTTTATCAAAAGCGCGATGACGAGCATGAACGGCAGAAGTACGGCTATGGCCAGCAAGGAGAAAAATATATCGCCGCAGCGCTTGACGATTCTCTGCTCCGGGCGCAGCCCCTCATTCTTCGCAACGTAGAGGGGCGTGTCGAAGAGGAACGTCGAGTCGGAGGTCTTGAGCAGGATGTCCCCCACTGTGGGCACAAGATAATATCTCAGCTTTTTGCCGAGGCACAGCGCCATTATCTTCGCGGATTTTTCTTCCGAAAGGTTGTAGAGCACCACGCCGTCGACGCCCTCCAGCATACTTTCGATATTTTTTCTGCCGTCGAACGCGCACATATCGACGAGCTCGAACTTTTCCGGCCTCTCCCTGATCTTCCGCAGCACGTGCTCGGGGAAGCGTCCGCCGTAGAAGCAGATGACCCTGCGCGGCGCGAAGAGCCTGAAATAGAGCTTGTTCGCGGAGTATGCCCACAGAAGGATGACGAGCACCTCGGCGAACGTGAGATAGAATATCAGAGATATGCCCTTGTTCGCGTCGGTGACGAGTATCAGGATTATAAATATAATTATGTTGGTGATGCAGACCGCGAGCCAATTCGAATATACGATGTCGGTGAGACGCTGGCTGCCTATCCGGTAGCCGCTGTATATCTTTGAGAAGATATGGAAAAAGACGGCGTAAAGCAACAAAAGGAGCCAGTCCTCATTGCCCCTTGCGCTGAACGGCTTGCCCAGGTAGTCGTTGTAATAGTTGTTCCAGACAAACCCCGCGGAGAGCGTCACGAGGACGATATTTAAATATCTTACGAAAAATATTATTAAATTTTTCAGCCAAATCAATATATCTGCGCTTTTCATGCTCCGTCACCGCGGCAACATAACAGTCCCAACGCTTTCCACACACTCCCACTAATCAATTATAACAGCCGTTCATAAAAAATGCACCATGCCGACGCTGCGGCGGCGGACGCGCCGGGGGGAAACTTTTTGCGAAGTTCGCGGCGCCTCATGGGAGCGCCTCCGAATCGACTCCGACAAAAAACGGCTATCTATGTACGTGGCATACATAGACAGCCGCTTAATCAGCAATGACGGCTTCCGAGTTATGACTGACTGACTGACTGACTGACTGACTGACTGACTGACTGACTGACTGACTGACTGACTGACTGACTGACTGAGCGTCGGGCATTCCCGCCTTCTTGTCAATAGCTTTTTTAACATTTTTTGGTCCCTTTCCATATCGACTTAGCAGGCCAAGTTAATATTTTATACTACATTCGGTCGATATTATGTCGATATTATATATCATATAGAACAATTTTGAAAAGCGAAAATAAGCTCCCTACGTCCGGTTAATAATCTCAGATTTGTGCTTGACATTTAGCAGTTGGTCTCCTTCTTTCATAGATAATCTTGCACCTATGAGATAGACAGGAAAACCGGCTGATATGTCACATTTCTTCGAGCAAACAGGAGATTTTTTCAGTGCCAGCATTGCAAACCTCGTTTCTATTCCGCAAAGTGAAAATCCGAGCCGCCGCCCTTGCCTACCGTCAGCAGCCGGTAAATCGTCAGCGGGATGCGCCATGCCGCCGCAAGATCAGGATCACACCGCCCACGATGAAATTCAGGGCGAATATTTCCAGGTTGAGGCGAGGTCATGGCTGTAAGTAGCCTACACTGAACAATTTGCCGCCAACAATTGATCTACATAAGGAAACAGACAATCTTTTCCCATGTGCTTTGTGTCAACACATATTGTGCGTGGTGCCTTTTCACGTTTTTGCTATACTTTTCAAACTCCTTTGGAATATCTAAAAAACGATCATCCTGAAAATAATTCACAAGCGCCGGTATGCTTTCCCCTAATGCAGAGCGGATGAACTGCATCCGTTCTGCATATTCTTCTGGTTGTGTGATGTATACCAGAAGCGGCTTGTAACGCACCCAACCGATACAAGCGTTGACAAAGCGGGTGATGATTTTTGGAGACTCGGCGGTAATTTGCTTCAGGTGGATAGGCAGCGCTCCGTCCAAAATGTGCTCATAATAAGAAAAGCCATCGTGGAAAGTATAGCACGGGACTTTGACGACCCTCCGGTCCTGCAGCATCGTGGATAGGAACGTATCCTCACCCCGTGCCCCTGGCGGGTTATAAAAGGGAAGAGTTCGCGAGGGTTCTTTCAAATTAATACACAAGTTAGCGCCGGAAATAAATCGGCATTTGTTCTTCCAAGGCACATCCTCTGCCTTTTCTTGTGATAATGTCTCTGTTGAAGCATATGTGACGCCGCCTGTACGCATGAGATCGCGGATGCTCTCCCATGTGATGATGTCGTTGCTGATCGCTTTGATAAACATTCTAAATTTTTCTTCACAAAGCTGTTCATTGAACATAATCTGTGGAATCGGCGAAATATAGCCACAATGATATCCATTAGTAAAATCAGCATTGGCTATTTCTTTAAGATGTGACAAGAAGACACGTTGGCCGCTCCACAGGCAGGTATCCCTTTCATTGGTGACGGCCATAGGATATTCATCGTCATCTAGGAACAGCAAATAATCCATATGATGTTCGATGGCTGAAAACAAGACAGCGTTCCGTTTTCCAGCGTATCCGGATCCAAACACCGCTTTTAGCGCATCGGAAGAAAAGGCGCCCTGTGAAGCCAGGCCGGAAATGGAGCGGGAAGCATTTTTTGCTCCCATAAAGACGATTTGGTCAAACGCATCTACGATCTCCTGGCTGAGATTTGTAAAGTCTGTAGAGCTTGTGTTCTGATAATTCACGTCATAGGATACAAACAGGCTCAACTTCACATCTGTGCCCTTTGGCAGTTCCTTCTGGGTTTCCTTCCAGATGCTGATATAAGAAAGCAGCACTTTCTTGAACGAGCGACGGCCTGTGGCAAGGCCTATACCGAGGTTTATTGTTTGGTCAGTATGATGATTTATAGATAGTCACTCCCCTCTTAGGGTTGGTTGGAAGTCAGGAGAGCCAGCCGGACGATGTCAAAATGGTGTAACATACAATAAAGGAATTCGGTGGGCAGATTGCAGATAATCCTTTGTTTTCAACGGTTCCACAGGATTTTATTTAATTCTATAATCACGGGCAAACGCATATGACTTCGGGAAATTCAAATTGGGGTTTTGTTGTGGCATTAGGACCACATCGCCTGATTCCGCAAAGTAAAAATCCGAGCCGCCAGATCAGGATCGCACCGCCCACGATGAAATTCAGGGCGAATATTTCCAGGTTGCGGCGAGGTCATGGTCGAAAGGCGCCAACACGAACATGCGCCGGATACCAAAGGGGATACCGCAGATCAGCCATACAAGGAAATAGTCTGTTTTCCCATCCTTTGTGGATATCAGCGTAGCCCGATAAAGCAGGAGTGCGACAATCAGGACGGTCAAGACCGTTTTCTTGAAAAAGTCTTTTCACATTTCTTTGTGTGTCATGCTATCACCCCTTTACTTCCAGACCGGCAGACCGGGATTAAAACTTGACTATTATAAAATTATATCACGAATTGCCAACGCATTACTAATCAATCTCTTAATGCCCCGCGCGTCCGGCGCCGAACCATTTGTCATTTCACACCCGATATTATAAGATTATCTGCGCGGCAGATAAAGCGGCGGGAGGAATGGATATGCCTGTTTGGGATGTGATCGGGCCCGTGATGATCGGGCCGTCGTCGAGCCACACGGCGGGGGCCGCCCATATAGGGCGCATCGTCAGGATGTGCTGGGGCGGCGAGATAAAGAGGGCCGACCTCTACCTGCGCGGCAGCTTCGCGGGCACGGGGGCCGGCCACGGCACGGACAAGGCGCTGATCGCCGGCCTGATGGGCATGACGCCGGACGACCCGAAGATAAAGGACGCGCTGAAGATCGCGCGGAGCGCCGGCTTGGAATTTCACTTTTACGCCGAAGACGCCGCCGGCGCGCATCCAAATTCCGTCCGCGCCGTGATTTCCGGCGACGGACGTACGCTTGAAGCGGTGGGCTACTCCGTAGGCGGAGGCGCGGTCGTCCTGCACAGGCTCGACGGCTTTCAGGTCGACATATCCTGTTCGCTGCCGGCGATAATAATAATGAACAAAGACGTCAGCGGCGTGGTCGGCGCCGTCACCTCCTACCTCTCGGCGCACGGCGTCAACATCGCGACGATGAAGCTGCACCGCGACGCGCGCGGCGGGCTCGCGACGATGGTCATAGAGCTGGACGCTTCCGACGGCAAGGTCGACGCAAAAGTCATAAAAGAGCTGCACCCGGCCATAGTCCGGGTCATAGAGATAGAAGGTGAACGCTGATGCTCAAAGCAGTCCAAAAAATCCTCCTCACGGCCCGCAAAAACGGCACGACCTTCCCCGAGGCGGCGCTGATCCTCGACTCCGCCGCGACCGGCGTGCCGGCGGAGGAAATACGCGCGAAGATGGCGCAGCGCCTCGCGGACATGCGCAGAAGCGTGCGCGAAGCCTGCGCGAGCGAAGAGCCGTGCCGCCTCGAGCCTCCGATGGGGCCGGCGCTGCGCGCCCGCCGCGGCGCTATGTCCGGAAAATTCGTCACGGCGGCCGCCGCTACCGCGATGGAGGTCGCGGCCTACAACGCGGCGATGGGGCGCATCGTCGCGGCGCCGACGGCCGGCAGCTGCGGCATAATCCCCGGAATGCTCTTCGCATGGGAATTCTTCTGCGGCGGCGGACGCGACACCGACGCGATGCTCGTCGACGCGCTGATCACGGCCGGAGCGATAGGCGAGGTGACGGCCTTCCGCGCGACGCTCTCCGGCGCCGCGGGAGGCTGCCAGGCCGAATGCGGCGCGGCGGCCGCAATGGGCTCGGCGGCGCTCGCCTTCCTACAGGGAGGCACGCCGGAGATGAGCGCGCACGCGGCGGCGATGACCTTCAAATCCGTCCTCGGCCTGGTCTGCGACCCGGTCGGAGGGCTCGTCGAATGCCCCTGCATAAAGCGCAACGGCATACTCACGGCGAACGGCATTCTCTGCGCGGACATGGCGCTTAGCGGTATAGAATCCGTGATACCACTCGACGAGGTCATCGACGCGATGGGACAGATAGGCAGGATGCTGCCGCCGGCGCTGAGAGAGACCTCGCTCGGCGGGCTGGCCGCGACGCAGACGGCCGCGGAACTGATGCGCGGCGGCGCAAGAAAGATCGGAGAGTGAAACGATGCCCCTTATAATAAAAAACGCGCTCATCGTGGACGGCGGGCGCTCCTTACGCGGCGACGCGCCGCCCGACGAAACGTCGAACGGCCGCTTGGCGGAAAGGCGCGCCGGCTTTAAGGCTTAAGATGAACAAGCGCTTGGCGGTCCTTTTTTTGTCCTTTGCGACTATAATATGCTACGGTTACGCGCTCGGCGGGCTCGGAAGCTACGCGGCGGGCGCGCCCAGGCCCCTCCCGATAGCGGCGGGGCTCTCCGGCGGCACCGTCTGCGCGTTCCTCGCGCTGAAGATATGGCGGCTCTACCTCGACGAAATAGAGGAAGAACAGAGGCGCGCCGAAGAGGAGAAAGAAAACGCCGAACGAAATGATAAAGACAAGAAGTGACATTGAATGATCATCGATTTTCACACGCACATCTTCCCGGACGCAATGGCCGACTACGCGATGAAGAAGCTCTCGGCGAGCGAAAATGAGGAGTACCGCGCGGCGGCGACGGCCTCCGCGCTGATAGAAAACATGGACAAGGCGGGGATAGACAAAAGCGTCGTGCTGCACGTCGCTACAAAGGAACATCAGCACGAGGACATCCTGAAATTCGCGAAGGAAGTGGACTCCGAACGCCTCATCTCCTTCGGCTCCGTAATACCCTACTCGCTCAGCGCGCTCGAATACGTCTGGAAAATTTCCGACGAAGGACTGAAGGGCATAAAGCTGCACCCGCCGCTCCAGCGCTGCGACGCGGACGACGAAAGGATATTCCCCGTTTACGACCTGGCGCGCGCGCTGAACCTCGTCGTGCTCTTCCACGCCGGCTGGGACCCCTCTTACAAGGACGAAGAAAGATGCACGCCCGCGATGCTGCTGAAAATCCTGCGAAACTTCCCCGGGCTGAAAGTCGTCGCCGCCCACTTAGGCGGGATGCATTTGGCGAAAGAGGTGTACGAAACGCTCGCCGGAAAGGCCGACCTCTACTTCGACACCGCGTTCACCGCCGCCCCCTGGCTCGACAAGAATCTATTCCGCAGCATAATCCGCCGCCACGGCGCCGACAAAATCTTATTCGGCAGCGACTATCCGTGGCACCTGCCGCAGATGGAGCTCGAACTGATAGACAGCCTCGGCCTCTCGCAGGAAGAAAAGAATCTTATCCTCGGAAGAAACGCCGCAGCGCTGCTCGGCCTTTAGCGTGCGATCGCGTTTTGCAAGCGCCGCTGCGCCCGCCGATTTCTACCGCCCGGCCATTATTTCGCCGGCCAGTTCCCTGACCGCTTTCTTTATCTCGAAATTGCCGGCCGGCGCGCCCACGCAGCCGGGGCAGCCGTTCTTGCAGCCGCAGGAATCCATCACGCCGACGGCCGTCTTCACGAGCTCGTTCTTTATTTCGAAGGCTCCCTCCGCGAGGCCGATGCCCCCGGGGATGTTGTCTATTATGTAGAGCGCTGCGCGCCGCAGCTGCGGGTCCTTGAGGCGGCTCGTCACCAATATGTCGGCGCGGTCGCACATCAGGAAGAGCGGCGCCGTGTTACGTATCAGATGCTCCAGCCCCTCCATAGCGAGCTTCAGCCCGGCGTCCTCCTGCCGCTCCTCCGGCATCGTTATCCAGCAGGCCGTCGTGTGCATCTGCTCCTCCGGCAGCTTTATCTGGCCGAAGCCGGCGTTCTCGTGCGTCGCCAGCTTTATCTTTTTGAAGATCGTCGGCGTCAGCGTCACTACGACCTCGCCCCAGCCGTAATTCCCCTGGGTCTCGAAGTCGTCCGTGATATTTATCCGCAGAGCCGCGTCTCCGTCCGTGTAATAGTCTGCCGCCATCTCCTTTATGAAGCACTGCATCTTTTCCGTGTCGAGCGACTGCACGATGTAAGACTTCCCGCCGTGCATGTATATCGCGTCGGGGAATATCAGAGTAGGCGCGGAGCGGCGGTCCATCGTCCCGATCACGACGGGCCTGCTTTCGACCGTGACGTCGGTTATCGTGTAATTTTCTCCCGTCGCGCTGCGCAGAGAGAGGTCCGCCGCCGGGTAAGAATCCGCCTGCCAATAATAGCGGCGCTCGCCGGCCTCGTCGACGCGGTGGAGCACCTCGTGATCCATGAGATAATCGAGAATCTCGTCTACCTCCCGTCCGCCGAACTTCTCGCCGCCGCGGAAGGGGAGCTCGAACGCCGAACACTTGACGTGGCTCACCTGTATATAGGGGTTGTAAGGGTCGATGCGCGCACGTTCCGTAGCGGCCTTGAAGAACCATTCTGGGCGCTGCGCGAGGAACTGGTCGAGCGGGTCGGCCGACGCCACCATAACGGCGGCCGAAACGGCGCCGCGCCTGCCGGCGCGCCCTATCTGCTGCCAAGCCGACGCGATGCTGCCCGGATAGCCGTGAAGCACCGCGAGGCCGAGCGAGCCCACGTCGATGCCGAGCTCCAGCGCGTTCGTGCTCACTACGCCGCGCAGCTCGCCGCTGCGCAGGTCGCGCTCTATCTTCCTGCGCTCCTTCGGCAGATAGCCGCCGCGGTAGCCCATGATCATCGACGGGTCGGCGCCGGCCTTTTCGAGACGCTCCCTTATAGATTTGAGAAGCAGCTCCACGTTGAGGCGCGAGCGCGTGAATACTATCGTGCTTATGCCGCCGGTGAGCGCAGCCGCTGCTATCTTCGCCGTCTCAAAGAGCGACGAGCGTCTTACGCCCGTGTTCCAGTCGACGACCGGAGGATTGTAAATGATCACTTCCTTCTCCGAAGCCGGCGCGCCGCTCTTCGTTATCAGCGTCACTTCGCGCCCTATCAGCGCGCGCGCGTGCTCCTCGGGGTTCGCTATCGTCGCGGAGCAGCAGATGAACGTCGGGCGCGCGCCGTAGAACTCGCAGATCCTCGCGAGGCGCGCGAAAAGATTCGCCAGGTGCGAGCCGAAGACGCCCCTGTAAGTGTGAAGCTCGTCGACGACGACGAACGTTAAATTTTTGAAATAGTCGGACCATTTGGTGTGATGAGGAAGTATGCCGGAGTTCAGCATATCGGGATTCGTGATGACTATGTGCCCTTCGCTGCGCGCGAGGCGGCGCTTCACGGGGTCGGTGTCGCCGTCGTAGACGAAGCCGCGGACGTCCCCGCCCGAAAGCGCGGCGAGCTCCGCGAACTCAACGAGCTGGTCCTGCGCGAGCGCCTTAGTCGGGAAGAGGTAAAGGGCGCGCGCGTTCGCGTCCTGTAGAGCCGCGTGGAGCACCGGCAGGTTATAGCAGAACGTCTTGCCCGACGCGGTGGGAGTCGCTACTACGCAGTCCCTGCCGGCGAGCGCGCAGGCCACCGCCTCGCTCTGATGCGAATACAGCGCTTCTACGCCGCGTTTTTTCAGCGCGTTGACGATGCGGCGGTCGAGCGCGCCGAAATCGCCGAAGGCGGCCTGGCGGGGCGGCAGCCTTTTTATCGCCGGCGCCCTGCCCCCCATATCCGCGATCATGCGGATCAAATCGTCCACAGTCGGCTTCTTCTTTGCAAAATAATTTTCCAGCACCACGAAAACACCTCCGCACGGCGTGCGCCTTTCGCCGTTAAAAAGTATATGGAATGAAGAAAAAAGTTGCAAGTCCGGGCAAAGCGTGAAAAAAAAGCTCAAAAGTGACGAGCGGCGCGTTTTGTTATAAAATAGAGGCAAAACGACGACAAAGGTGATATAGATGCAAGAATCCGGCGAAAATTATCTCGAAACGATTCTCATACTTCAGAACAAATACGGCTCCGTGCGCTCCATCGACGTCGCCAAGCAGCTTTCGGTCAGCAAGCCGAGCGTCAGCCGCGCGATGGGGATATTGAGGGACGACGGCTTCATAACGATGGAGCCTAACGGGGAATTGTGCCTGACCGAAGCGGGGAAGGCCCGCGCCGGCGCGATCTACGAGCGACACAGGCTGATCACCGCCTTCCTACACGAAACGGTCGGCGTTTCCGCCGAGACCGCCGAGACCGACGCCTGCCGCATCGAGCATATAATCAGCGAAGAGACCTTCGAAAAGATAAAAGAATTCCTTGCAAAATCCCTCTCGGGCATGTGAAGGGAAAAATAAGGGCCCGGATCGCCGCGGCAAGTGCGATCAGAGCTCCGCGGCGGCCCCGGCCTTCTTATGCTTTGATTGCGGCTCCTCGGTTTAGCCGGGATAGCCATCCTCAATCGTCCGCTTTCAAGGAGGGGCTTGATATAGTACCGGGTGACGCTTCCTAAATCCTTATATCCCAAATGACCTGCTATCTCCCGTTTTGACCCCGGCTCTACACAGAAAACCAGAATTTTATCGAAGATAAGATATTTTCTTGGCGGTCATCTTGCGGGTTGACTTGAGAGCTCGGGCCGGCCGTTAGCGGACCGGAGAAAAGGGGCCGACGACGGGCTTTGATCGCGCCGCGGCGGCCCCTTTGATTTATCCGCCGATACGCTGCGCTTCGGCCTCGGCGGGGGCCTTCGCCGGCGCCTTCTTCGCGAGCAGGAACATCACGGCCGCCGAAAAAATTATCCCCGGAAGTATCGGATGTATCGCGCCGGCTATGCCCGGAGCCGCGAGCCCCGTCAGCGAGAGCGACGTCGGCCTGTAGGCCGCGGCGTACCACGCAATCGAGCCGGCGAAACCGCAGAGGGAGCCCGCGGAGGCGGCGAAGCCCCCGGCCCTCGGGCCGAACGCCAGCAGCGCGAGGTAAGGCGCCATTATCGCGCAGGCCAAAAGCGTCCAGCTCGTCGAGCATATCACGGCGATGATCGAGCCGCTCTTCAGCGCGAAGAGGCCGCTGCCCGCCGTGCAGAGGATGACGGCCGCACGCCAGGAATTGCCTTTGAGCTCCCTCTTCAGCACGTCTCGCCCGAGGCTGCCGCTCGCTATGTGGAGCAGCGCCGAGGCCGTCGAAAGAGAGGCCGAGACGATCGCCAGCGCGAAGAGCTGCCGGCCTAAAGAGGGAAGCAGTCTATTCACGAGAATCGGCAGCACCGTATCCGGATTCGTTATACCGCCGCCGAGAAGCACGCGTGAAAGCGCGCTTGCGAAATACGCGCCGCCGACCACCACCGAAAGCGCGAGCATCGCGAGCGGCGCCGCGCGGCGCGCCTCCTCCTGGCTGCGCAGCGCGAAGTGGCGCTGAATCAGCTGAGGCTGCGCCCAGATGCCGACGGAGGTGACCACCGCGAGGAAAATGACGTTGAGCCCAGCGCCCCCCGAAGAAAGCGCCAAAAAACCCCTGTCCGCGCCTTTCGCCGGCGGCAGCGACGCGAGGGCCGCGATCCCCTCCACAGGCCCGCCGACCGCCTTAAGCAGCGCGACGAGCAGCGCGCCCACCCCGATAAGCATCACCAGCCCCTGAAGCGCCTCCGTGTAAAGCACGCCGCGCAGCCCTCCCCAGACGACCGAAACGCCGACTATCACGACGAGAAGCGCGAGCGCCGCGTTCGTGGAGAGCGGGACGACGCCGGAGACCATCACCGCCGCGCCCTTGAAGACCGCCGAGCCGTAGACGACGAGAAGCAACGTGGAAACGGCGCCTATGAAAGTCTGTAGCATCGGGGCGCCGTAAGCCTTCGCCAGCAGCTCGGCCGGCGTGCGCGCCGCAAGCTTTCTCTGCCAGAGGCGCGTCGGCCACGCGAGATACTTATACACGAACCACGTTCCGAACCACACGTTGCCCGCCGCGACGAGAAGCATCTGCATCCCGAAAAGGTAGCAGAGCCCGCCGAAGCCGACGAGCGCGACGGCGGAGACATAAGTCGCGACATAGGCGAAAGCCTGGACCGCGACGCCGACGCGCCCGGGCAGCAGCGCGTCGCGCCCGCGCGAAAACTTGGCGATCGCGACGAGCGCGAGCGCATAACCGATCCATAGGGGGAGGAAAGTGAACATCTTACCTCGCCGCCGCTCTTATCACTATCGAGGCGAGAGACCACGCCGCACCCCAAATAAGAGAAGCCCCCGCGCAAACCACCCAAAGATCCGTTCCGAACATCCTTACCGCTCCCTTTCACAAAAATAATCTTTTAATATAAAAAAAGAACCGGGCCCCTGCGGGCGCGGTTCCTGAAGTTCCATCGCTTGTAACGCTTACTTCACAGAAACGGCGAAAAGCCCCGGGGCGTCATAGATGCGGGGATAAGCGTAATAGCGATAATAATAGCTGCTGCCTACGAACGCTTTTCCCATCATCTCGGCCCCCTTTCGCAACAAAAAACTTTACCGCTCTTCGTCGGTAAAGCGAATGGTACTATAACCCAAGCGCTTTGTCAAGACGAAAAAGCAAAAGCGCAGGACGGCAGCATTTACTTTTTATGAGCAAACAAGATAATCTTTGGATTCCAACTTTTTGGATATACATAGTTTCCTCCGATTTTGAGTTTGCTGTTTTTCTAAGTAATACTTACTCTAGTAATACTTACTCTAGAATCTAGTATTCGCTGTTCATGGCAATCGGGAATCCGTGACATATGTGCGACATACAGCGTCCGGTATGGTTTATTTTGCATCAGGCGCTGTTCTTGTCCTTGTGATCGTAGGTTTCTCTGCATCTTCTGGGATGATCCATATCCGGCTAAGCATGACAGCGCCTTTGATGCGATTCTGTTTGCAAAGCGACTGCACCTGCCGAACTGTGACACCCCATTTATCTGCTGCTTCCTGTGCCGTTATATATCCGTTCATGTTTATAATCTCCGCTTGCATATCTGATCAAACGCTTTATCTTTGTTCCAGTTGTTCTTTCGCTTTGATGATCGCAATAGCCAGCTTTTCTTCCAGGAGCTTTTTAGGTGGCATCTTTGTCAGATATTGCGCCACATGGATGCTGCCCTGATCCAGTTCCATCAATTCTACCGTTTCCTGAGATTTCTCGGCGCAGAGAATCAGTGCAACTGGATCATCCTCTCCATCACGCATTTCGTTTTTCTTTAACCAACGGAGATACAGTTCGACCTGCCCCTTATGCTCCGGCTCAAAAGCACCGAGCTTAAGCTCTACAAGAACTAACCGGCGCAGAGAACGGTGATAGAACAGGAGATCCATGTAATAATCCTTGTCATCGAGTACAAAATGCTTCTGCCTTGCCAGAAATGCGAAATCGGAACCCATTTCCAGAATAAACCTTTCAAGCTCTGCAAGAATCGCGTTTTCGAGATCCTTTTCGCTGTAAGTATCCTTTAGACCGAGGAAGTCCAACACATAAGGATCACGATAAAACAGATCCAGCGACATCTTATCTTGATCCATAAGCTGCATGATATCATCCCGGATCGTTTCCTCCGGTTTTCTGGAAATAGCGGTACGCTCATAAAGCATGGAATTCTTACGATTACGAAGGGTACGAACAGTCCAGCCCTCGCTCTTGCACATGGCCGCATAGAAATCCCTCTTCAAACCGTCATCGATTGGGAGAAGCTCAACAAAATGTGACCATGTTAATTGTTGCGACAGTGTCGCCACTTTTTCCCGTTTCGGGAATTCCTGATAGAATTTGATCATGCGGAATACGGACGTACGATTAAAGCCCTTTCCGTATTCCTGCGTCAGCTTTTGAGACACTTCATCTATGATGCTCCTGCCGTAATCCGCCTTTGTATGGTTTAATAAATCAAGGCAAATAGTTTCGCCGATCTCCCAATACAGAAAAATCATAGCTGTATTTAAAGCCTGTGAAATGACGGTCTTTCTTGACTTTATAAGACTTACAATCTTTGAATAGAGTTCATTGGACTCTTCATATTTCATCAGTTCATCTGCCATATTCTTCATCCTTTCGAAAAGTGGCGACATGTCGCCACTTTTCGGCTTACTTTACTCATGCTTCCGAACGAGCATATTATATTCGTTCAAACGAAGTTAGGCAACGAAGAAAATGGGTGCAGCGTTGATAAAAAGCTGCGGCAATCGGGAGCCTGTGACATATGTGCCAATACATCAAAGATGTTGTTATATTCGAAGCCTTGCAGAGCTCATCCGCTTCGGCGTCAAGCATCCCATTCAGGGTTTCCTCGACAACATCTTTCACCACTGTGTTCAGGTATCCTTTTACTTCGCCCTCGTTGATGGTGATGATCTTTCCGCCTGCGGATGGATTTTTGCCGGCTAATGAGACCACATACTGATGATTTTTATCGTATTGCGCTCCTTGTCCACCTCGTACACCAGGCGGTGTTTGAGATTGATACGCCTGGAATAAGCTCCCTGCATATCGCCTAAGAGCTTTTCGTACGGCGGAGGCGACCGAAATGGGTCGCTTCTGATGATGTCTATCAGGGCAAGCGCCTTTTTATCTAATCCTGCGGCCTTTAAATCAGGAATATCCGCGGCCGCCTTCTTCGTATAGACGACAGAGTAGCTTACCATGACGCCTTATCTTCCGCTATACACTCCTCCAGCGGGGTATTCAGCCCTTCAACGATCTTCTCCTTCATGCCCGGGATAGAGGAGATGTACAATGTCTCTATAAGATCGTTGTAATCCTCCTCGCTGATGACTACGGCGTTCCCGTCTTTCGTGTTGACGTTCACCGGCTCGTTATACTTTATGGTCTGTTCCAGCAGAGCGAAAATATTCCGTCTGAAATTTGTGACGTTGGTATTCAGCATATCGCTCGCCCCCTTATGCGTACATTATAGCGTACGCTCTTGAGCGGCGTCAACATACGGCTTAGGAGGACGGACGCGCAGGGCGGTAGCCGCGGCGGGGAGATATTTCTATTGTTTAAAAAGGCGGCGCTTCACGCCGTAGCGAAGAGCGCCGCCGCTTTTCCTTTACTTCTTCCTGCGCAGGGCGAGGGGCGCCAGCGCCAGCAGCGCTATAGCGCCAAAGGCAGCGCCGCATCCGCCTCCTGACTTCGGGCCAGGCTCGCCGCCGGGAACTCCGGGCAGAGACGGATTTTCGGCGGACGACACGCTGCCGGCCGCCGTCGCTGATAGAGCGGGCCCCCTTCACGATGGGCGCCCGTCCGCAGGGCTATTCGTAATGACCACGGCATTGGAGGATCACGAGCTCTGTTTCAGTCAGCTTGTAGACGAGCCTGTGCTCTTCGTCTATGCGGCGGCTCCACAGGCCGGAGAATTCGTGTTTCAGCGGCTCCGGCCTGCCGATCCCGTCGTTGCCGTTACGCTCTATGTCTTCTATGAGCTGGTTTATACGCTTGAATATTTTTTTGTCCCGGGCGTGCCAATATAGGTATTCTTCCCAGGCTTTGTCCGTCCATGATTTAATCATCGCAGGGGATGAGCTCGTGGCGCGCGGTCTTGCCGGCGTCCATCTGGGCGACGCTTTCTCTGAGATGACGCATGTTGGCTTCCGAGTAGAAGGGGTCGCGCATTATTTCAAAGGGCAGCCTGTTTTCACGTAATACCGCCTTGAAGAAGAGGTTTACGGCCGTCGAGGGGTTCATTCCCACTTCGGAGCAGAATGCCTCTATTCCGCGTTTGGTCTCTTCCTCGACTCTGATGGACATTGTCGCAAGCGGCATAATCACCACTCCTTTCTGTGGAAATTATATCATGTTTATTGAAGTATTTGAATACACAGTCACGCTGTGAACTACGTTGTATTAAAATATACGGCCGCCTTAATGGCGGCTTTTTGTCGGGGGCGGGCTTCATGAACGAGGCGCTTTCCACACCGAAGCCGACGAGCGCGACGGCGGAGCCGATCCAGAGCGGGGCGAAGGTAAACATGATACTTCGCCGCCCTTCTCACTATCGAAGCCAAAGACCACGCCGCGTCCCAAACAAGAGAAGCTTCCGCGCAAACCACCTAAAGATCCGTTCCGAACATAGCTGACGCTCCCTTTAAAAAAACAAAAATACCAAACAAAAAAGGCGGCGCTTCACGCCGTAGCGAAGAGCGCCGCCGCTTTTTCTTTACTTCTTCCTGCGCAGGGCGAGGGGCGCCAGCGCCAGCAGCGCCAATGCGCCGGCGCCGGCGTTGCAGCCGCTCGAACTTCCGCCGCCGTGCCCCGGCTTATCGTCCTTGTACGGCTTGGAGACCTCGCCGGACTTGCCGACGAATTCTCCGTAGCCGTAGAATCCGCCGCTCGCGGACGTCGAATTAGAATAGAAGACTATCGAGGAATCCGCCGCGCCGTTAAGCGGGTTTATCTTGCCCCCCGCGTCGATGTAGGCTTCGTCGGCCCATACCTTTTTGACCTTTAGAATCATCAGGCGGTTCGGACGTCCTCCGGAGACGGCTACTTCATCCTCAAATTCGCACTCAAGCGAGATGGGGAACTCTTCGATCATCGGGGCGTTCACGGCCTCGCCCTTTCGGGCCGTCAGGCCGGTGGGCGCGAGCTTATCCTGGTAGCCACCGTTCGCCGGCAGAAGCGGCGCGTCCCCCGAGAGGGGGCGCCCGGAGAAGTGGCCGAAGAGCGCCGCCTCGGACATATACTTCACCGAGGGCAGGTTGATCGTGCAGGCGCCGGAGGCCTTCAGGCACCGATAAGTGTAGCTCCGCTCCGAGTTGTTGATGCCGAAGGCGACGCGCATCTCTCCGCCATCCGCGCCGGAGGAGACGACGCCGCCGCGGTGGAACGTGGCGAAGTTGGTATTCCCCTCAGGCGTGTAAACGCCGACCACCATTATGGGCGATAGCAGAAAACCTGGCGAGCCGGTGAATTTCAGCGTCTCCGCCGATGCGGAGGCGGCGCAGAGAAGCAGGGCGGCCAGAGCCGGCAGTACGGCGGCGCGAATTTTCGTGCGTTTCATGGAGCTCCCTCCCTACTTTCCCGAGGGTTTCGGCTCAAGGCCGCCGCCGTCGGGGTATTTCCGCCGATACATCGCGCCGGAACGTCCGTATGGCGCGCTGAGCTTATAGTAGCCGCTGTGCTCGGCGCTGCCTGCGAAGTAGACGACAGCATTCGACTTTACGGGGTCGTACTGTTCCGCGCCTTTAGTCTTGTCGCCCTCCGGCGCCGTAGCTTCCAGGCGGTAGCCCAGCACTTCGCCCAGATACATCCTGTGCCGGCCGCCGTCGAAATCACGCGTGCCGAGCAGCCGGCACTCAAGCGTCACCGGGCACTCCGTCAGCACAGGGGCGTTGACCGTCTCGCTCTTCTCGATCTTCAGTCCCGTGACGGCGAACTTGTCGAAATACCCGCCGTCAGACGCGGCCGAAACTTCTCCGCAGTAGTCGCCCTTCCCGACGATGCCGGCGTTCATCACATTCACGGTGAAGGCGCCCGAGGCCTCGATATTCTTCGCGGTCTGGCGCGTCGGAACGACGGAGATGTAGAAGATCATATTATTACCGGACGCAGTCTCGGCGATACCCGCGCGGTCGATGACGGCGGCGTCGGAGCGTCCCCTTTCGTCGTAGGTCGCTATCAGATACGTGGTGCACGGCAGCATCCTCGCCGTCGTCTCGACGGCGACCTTAGCGGCCTGCGCCTGCGCGGCGCCGCAAAATAACAGCGCGCAGGCGAGAATATCCAGCAAACGAATTTTTTTCAAAGAAATCCTCCTCACGATATAGCGCAAAGTGCCTGGAAAACGCTTGACGATCTTTCGTTTTCAGCGGGATCGCCACCGATTCGGCGCCACGCACGGGGCGCTCCCTGTTATAACGTTGTGCCGGCGGCTGAACCGCCATGATAGAACGGTTCGGCTTCGTCCATATTTACCGCCTTCTTTTGCTGACGGCGGACGCGCCTCTTTACGCGCAACGACGCACCCGCTTCATTGCCGCTCTTACATTCCGCTGTTCTACGTTACTTCTTCCTGCGCAGGGCGAGGGGCGCGAGCGCCAGCAGCGCTATAGCGCCCAGGCCCGCGTTGCAGCCGCTGCTCGACTTCGGGCCCGCTTCGCCGCCGGGTTCGTCCGGAGCAGGAGGCTCTTCGCCCGGAAAAGCTGTGCCCGAGTAAACGAAGACCGTGCTCAGCGCGGCGTAGTCGCGCACAGGCTTCAGCGTAGCTTCAAGATGCCCCGCGCCGCTCAGCTTAGCAGGAAAAACGTCGTAATAATTAGTCTTTGCGTTTAGCACGAGCGCGTAATAGCTCCTGCCGGAGCTGAACACCTCTTTCGCCCCCGGCTTTACCGTCAGCGTCAGGGCTCCGGACCCGGCCCCTTCCGTACATTCCTTCGACAATTTCACCGTGCAGACGTAGCCGTCCTCGCAGGCCTTGAACGTCCCCTCCCGCTTCGCCGTGTCGTCGCCTGCTATCTTCACGGCGGCGTCTCCGCTCACAAAGCCACCTCTTTCCAGCGCCTCAGCCTCCTCGCCGCGGCTGTCGGAATAGTCAGCGACCGTTGCGGTGACGCCGGAAGCAGCGCTTACCTCCGGCAGATCGGAGGCTTCGGCGAACAGCGCTTCGAGCAAATGATCAGAAGTCACGTTCTTGAAGGTGTATTCGGAGACGAAGGGGTTTGCAGCGCTTTTACGCTCGCCGTCGGCAATGACGGCTGCGATGCGGCAGCCGTCTTTTGCCGTTATCGTAAATGAGGCGTCCTCGCCATGGTTCACCTTGAGCGGCCCTTCGGGAGTCACGCCGCCCATGGAGGCATCAGCCGAAACGCTTATCTCATATTGGGTGGTGGAAAATTTAATGAAATAGATGTTGATAGGGAAGTTTTTTTTCTCCAACACCACTGTTCCGCTACCGTCAAAGGAGAAATAACCACGATAAGTGTAATATGGCTCTCTGCCATCAAAATAATAAACAAAATCCCAAACACAATCGCCCGCATAGAAATTTCCAGAGCTGTCAATGATGAGCACTTTATCCGGAAAGTCTGTGTATCGAAGATTCTCGTCGGGAAGCACAGGAATCAGCCGCCCATAAGGGTAGCCGGGGATAAAATCGTAAGTTTCCCATCTAAGATTGATTCCGTCTTTATGTCCCAATGTGTCATATTTTTTTTCATGGTTTTCAAACTTAAGTATTTCAGTGAAAGTATTGCCATACACAGAGCAACGTGCAGCATGGCGCACATTTATAGTTACCGGGCCGCTCCACTTTTCTGGGATTACGCCGGCGACACGCTCCGCTGTCAAGAGAGTCAGATCAGCTTCCTGTATGCCTCCCAGATTATTATTTATGCCCCACCCCAGGACTTCGGGTTCTTTTTTAAGTACCTCATAATCGTTATATTCTGAATTGAAAGAAAAATAAATGTTTAATCGCTTGTCGAATTTCTCAAAGTTTGTTTTATCAACTATGTTGATGTCAGAAGGCGCGGCGAAAAGCGGGCGTGCGGAGAGCGCCAGAGCTGCGAGGCATAAAGCCGCAAATAACATTTTTTTCATAAACTTCTCCCCTTTTGCGTATAAAAGCCGCCTGCGGCGGCTTAAGGCAAAGCGGAGAAGGGCGCGGCGCGCCCTTCTCCGCTGTCAGGCGTTACTGCGTTACCGTGAACATGCTTTCAGGCGTTACATCGGCGCTTGCGATGGGTGCAGTTGCGGTCCACCAGCTGCCGCTGCTCGTTGCGGTCGCCGATATCACGGCCTTGCCTGCGGAGTAGCCGGTGACGAGGCCGGAGGACGAATTGACGCCCGCCACAGAGCTGTCGGAGCTGTTCCAGCCGCTGTATGACAGTGTGTTTGCCGACGCCCCTGTGGGGTAGGTAGTCTTTGGAGCGTAGGCCGTGCCGTTCACCGCTATCGTCTTGCGCCCGAAGAGCACGGAGGCCCTGGGCAGCGCGGCTGTCGTGGATTTGCGGCCGGTGGTGTCCGTGCCGTTGCCTACCGCATAGTCCGGCTGCAGCGTGCTGCCCGTGCTCTTGAACCAGTAGCAGTTTGTCGCCGCCCCGAAGGCGCCCACTATGCCGCCGGCGAAGTGCCCGGCCTGGTTCGGTATGATCCCGTTGACCGTGACCTCAGACGCGGCCGAGGAACAGTTGTAGACCTTATAGGCGAAGCCTCCGACTACGCCGCCGGTATCCATATAGGAGTCGATCTTGGAGCCCGGCTGCACAGAGCAGTTGACGATGTAGCCCCTGTTCATCGCGTAGCAGTAGCCGGCGATGCCGCCAGCGTAGCTGAAGGAGCCGCCGTGTGCTTTGGCGTCCACCATTGCGGCGCAGTTTACCACGTAGGTATTATGAGTTGGAGCGTCGTCTCCCAGCAGCGAGCAGATGCCGCCGACGTAGGCGCGTCCGGTGCCAGTACAGCTGGCGGTACCTTCGAAGTAGCAGTTTTCGATGACTCCGTCGTTCCAGCAGACGACGCCGGCCGCGCCCTGCCCTTCGGTGTTGGTGACAGTGCCGTAGACCTTGAGGTTCTTGACTCTGCCCTTTGCCGCATAAGAGGGGGTGACGCTGCGCGTCTCGGCGGGGACGGGCTTGACGCCGAAGGTCTCGTAAAAGTCCCTGCGCTCGGCCAGCACGCGGTAATAATCCTCGCCTGTGAGGCCGAGCTCCGCCGCGTCGAGCGCCGCTTTATCCGCCGGCGTCATACTGCGGGCCATGGTCGCTTTGCTGTTTGACGGATAGTCGATATAGCCGAAGAGCGCGGCCGTCTCCCCGCGGGCGTTGTAGTTGTTATTGTCATTATTTACATTCAGTCCCGTGATGCTGTGTCCCGCGCCGTCGAATATGCCGCTGAAAGCTTTATTGTCGGGATTTGGGTTTAAGTAGTAGCCCGGGTAGTTGAAGAAACGGCCGATCGGCGTCCATTCGATATTATTCAGGTTGATATCGTCGCCGAGTCGGATAACATAATTGGCATAGTCATTACCGTTGTTGACAGCGTTTCTGAAGGCAGCAAGCTGCGCGCCGGTGGTTATCGTGATGACTCCATTTACCGGCTGGGGGATCGTGCCGGTAGTGCCGTCCCAGACGTTTATGGCGTTTGCCGTTCCCGAGAAGCTAAATGCGCAGAGCGCTGCCACAGTCAGTATCAGCGCCAGATGCTTTTTCAGTTTCATGTCTGCGATTCTCCTTTCGTTATCTCATTTTCCACTTCCACTCGCCCCGTGAGGGACGCCATTTTTGTGACGTTGTGCCGGCGGCAGAGCCGCCATTATGGTATGGTTCCGCTTCGGTCATATTTTTCACGCTCCTTTCTGGAAAAGCGTCGGTATTTTTTTTCACAGCATGCCCGGCCGAGGGACGCCCGGCCGGGCATGGATTTTATTTTCTGTAGCGTCTGCGCAGCGCAAGCGGCGCAAGAGCAAGGAGCGCTATAGCGCCCAGCCCCGCGTCGCAGCCTCCGCCCCCTCCGCCGCCGGAATACGCGCGTTTGAATGTGGCAGCTATCGTATGGGTCTCTGTGACGTTTTCAAAGGTGAAGGAGAAGCTCTCCTTGCCGGAGGCCTCTTCGTCTTCTTTGCCGTCTACCGTCAGCGCCTCTATCACATATCCTTCGCTGGCTTTTATCTCGAATTTCTGCGCCGCGCCCTGCTCTACCGTCACTTCGCCGGAGGGCGTTATCGTGCCGTTCTCGCCGGCAGAGGCGGTTATAGCAAATGTCGGAAGCGGCGCGGGCTCAAATTCGGCCGCTATCTTGTGCGCCGCCGTGACGTTTTCAAGCTTCAGCACATACGTCCCCAGCCCGGCGGCCTCCGCCACCGCGGCGCCGTCGAGGGTCAGGCTTTTTATCAGATATCCTTCGTCTGCCTTGACCTCGAAGTCCTGGGCATAGCCCTCTTCCACGTCGGCGCTGGCCGGCGTCACCGCGCCGTTGGCTCCGGCCTCCGCCGTTACCGTGTACTTAGGCAGCGGTGTGTGCGTCAGCTTCACTGCGTATATCGAAGGGCTGTACTCGTAGTCTTGAGCCAGGGTAACGGCGTAGTTGCCGGCATATTGCCCCAGATGATGATCTGCCGATACCGCCTTGCCCTCGGAGTCGACGATAATGAAAAGGTCGGCGCTGTTCATCTCAGCCTGCCACTCCGGAGGCATATCGTAAGCCATGATCTCGTAACCGCCGGCCGGCATTTTGCCTGGCGCATCCGGCAATTCCATAAATTTCGTTCTGTAAAGGGTCTCCGCTACCACGTCGCCGGTGTATTCCGCCGGTATGAAGGGCGCAAGCAACTCGGCTGTGGGCGCCGCCGCCGGCTCCTGATTGCCGCCTGGATACCAGCAGGGGGTGCTCATCCAGCCATTCTCGTCCAGCTTTGCAAAGTATGTGTAGTATGTAAAGTCGCCGCATTTCCTGCCGTCGTACTCGAATTCCTCGATGGTCACGCTTCTTGGCGCCGCCGCCGCGGCAAGCGCAAAGATGAGCAGAAGCGCCGCCGCAAGCGCTGATATCGCTCTTATTTTTTTCATTTCAAAGTCCTCCTCATGTTGTTTTTTATGCTGATTTTCTCCAGTTCCCGTTTTTCGCGCGTTCGCGCGCAGCGCTTATTTTTACTTTTGTGCGCTCCCCCCTCTTCCGCGTTTTCTCCTGCCGGCCGCCGCTGCGGCAAGCAAAGCGAAAGCCAGCGCCCCGGCGCCCGTATTGCAGCCGCCGGTGCTTGCTCCGTCGCCCTCCCAGGGTTTTTCCGGCTCCGGTATCTCTACCGGCGTGCTCTCGGCTATGACTACGACGTTTTCCGGCGCGAAGTAAAGACCCGGCTCTGTTATCTCAAAGCTGAGAGTTTTGTCTTTAAGGCTTGCGGGGAATGTGTCGTAGCCGCCGCCAAGCCCCGCTTTTTTGCGCGCCATCGCCCAGAGCGACGCGCCCGCCGCCGGTTCGTAGTCAAAGTTCTTTATCGTGAAGGCTGCCGCCGCAGCGGAGCCGCCCATCGACGCCGAGATGGAGTTCAGCGGCTTGAGCGAGGCAAACGCCGCGCCGTTTTGCACGATAGAAGGATAGCTGCCGTCGTTCACTGCCTGCGCCAGGGCGTCGGGGGCGTCTGCGTTTACCGCGGTGACGGTCATCCCGGCGCCGCTTACCGAGACGTCCGAAAGCTCCACGGGGACGGAAGCGGGTATGATCGTGCCGCCGCCGGAAGAGGAGACTGCCGAAAGCGGCGCGGCCGCAGACAGCGTCCCCTTTAGGTCGGCGGCGCTGAAGAGTGTCCAGCTGCTGCCGCCGTCGTAACGTGCTATGCTGTCTCCGGCGCGCGCCCACAGATAGCCGGTCTCCGGGTCGTAGTTGAAGCCCATCTGGATGCCGTAGCTGCCGGCAAAGCTGCCTATACGTGTGCCGATGTCGCCGGAGGCGAGCTTTTCTTCCGTCGTCTCGTAGACGACCATCTCATGGCTGCCCTGCACTCCCTCCGGCGCCGTCCAGGTAGTGCCGTGCAGGAAGACGCGCCCGTTTATGAAAGCAAGCCCGCTGAACATGTAGCACCATTCAGGAAAGCGCGCGTGGGTCTCTTCGCCGCGCGCGAGCAGCGTCGACTTCAGCGTGCCGAGGTCGCACACCTCGATGGTGGTGTTTTCATTGTAGCCGCCGTCAGTGACTTGGTAGCCGCCGAAGCTGCATACGTAGAGCTTGTCGCCGACGCGCGTGTAGACGCCGTCGTTCTGCCCGTCCATGTTGCGCCCTATCATGTCGGCGCTGGCTATCACGTTGAGGTCTTTGTCGAATTTCCATATCTGGTTCGGCCCATAGGCGACGCTGGGCTGCATCGGGTCGCCGGAAGTGTCGGTGAATATCGCGTATAGGTATCCGCCGTAGGAGAAGAGCCCTTCGCCGTGCTTGCCTCTGGGGTCTGGGTGGGTCCAGACTTTATTTTCCGCGTAGGCGTCGTTCGTCATTACGACGCGCGATAAGACGGCTTTGTCGTAGCCGGCGGCGTACATGTAGTTGCCTATAGTCGCCATCGCGCGGATGTTTTTCACCGAGCAGGTGAACTGTTTGAGCGGCCTGTTCCAGTTGGAGGGGACGGCCCAAGCGCTTCTCGGCCCCGGGTCGAAGACGTCTACCACGTCCGGCGTGGAGCCGCCGACGCCTGTGTAGAATGTGAGCGCGACGCGCAGCCTGCCTTCGGCGTCGAGGAAGGGGCGGATGCCGTTGCCCTGGTTGCCGCCCATGTTGGACTGCAGCGGCGAGAAGGGGGCTTGCGAGCCCGTGATGATGCCGAGCGACACCGGGTCGCTGTAGGTGGTCTGTCTCGTGAAGAGCAGGTCTGCGGAAGCGCCCGCTGCCGCAAGCAGTAGTACGAGCAGCGCCGTTATCAGTATCTTAAATCTCTGTACGCGGTTTTTCATTTCTTTGTCCTTTCTTTAAAACGTCCATATCAGCGACGCGTAGAAGGTGCGCCCCTGCAATGGGTACCACATCGTGCGGTCCGGCCCGTAACCCTCGGCTAAGAATAGGACGTCCGGCCCCTTGTCGAAGATGTCGTCCACGCCCGCGACTAACTTGAGATCGTCTTTTATGCTGTAGCGCAGGCCTATGCCGAAGGTGAGCAGGTCGTCCTGCTTGACCTCCTGGTTGCGGTCGTAGAAGTTGTTGCCGATGTAGCGCGCTTCTATGAAGGCCGAGAGCCGCTTGTTTTTCAGCAGGTTGTTGCGCGCCACGCGCAGGAAGCCCTCGTATTCCGGGCGGTTTGGTATGCGCATACCGTCGAATGCGCCGGGAGTTTTGTTCACCGCGTCCATCCAGGTGGCGGAGCCGTAGACCTCCCAGTCATCCCATTTTATCGAGCCTTCCAGCTCAAGGCCCTTGATGTGCGCTTTGCCCACGTTCTCATAGCGCGCGTAGCGCGGATTGACGACGAAGTATTCGATAAGGTTTTCCACATGGCTGCCGAAGTATGTTAAAGTGATCTCGCTTCTGCCTTTGAATATGTCGCCCCTCCACGTGACGCCGGCGTCCCACTGCGTCCCCTTCTCCCAGTCGAGCAGGGGACTGGGTATCACAAAGGCGCCGTCGCCGTAGAGTTCGTACATGTTGGGCGCGCGGTTGTAGCTGCCGTATGTAACTTTCGCGCTCCAATGTTCGTCGAATTTGTAGTTGAGCGCCGCCCCGCCGGAAAATTCGGTGCGGCCGTCGGCGTGGTTCCAGCGTATTATCGGCGTGAGCCAGAATTTATCTTTGGCGCCTATGCTTATCGTGTCCTGTACCTGCCCGTTCCAGGCGTAGCGCGTATGTTTTTCAATTCCGGCGAAGTAGTTTATGACGTCGCCCTTGGTGCGGAGCGTTTCGTCGTACCAGTTCCAGAGGAATTCCAAGAGGTGGCTGTCCCCCGCCGGCAGGGAGCCGTCTATCGCGACGCCGTAGCGGTCAGTCTCGTATCTGTTGTGTTTATACGACGAGCCGGGCAGTCCGAACTGGTTGTCGCCGTCTTTAGGGTCGTCGTATTTTTTCTCCTGACGCAGGTATTCGAGGCGGACGCCGAGGTCGAGCTCTCCTATCTTGCGGCGGTGCGTCGCCGCAAAGTTCCACTGGTCTGTGACCTGCACGGCGGTCGGCTCCCAGTATCTGTCGCTCTCTATGCCCATCACCGGCAGAGGCAGGTCGCGGTCGTTGCGCTTCCACGCACCTTCTATGGTCCAGTTTTCGTTCTGCCATTTGACGAGCGCGTCGCTGTTCTGGTAGGAGTTGTTTTTGCGTTTGACCTCGTAGTCGTCGTTCTGGTCGTATTCGTTACGGGTGTTGAGGTATGTGAAGTCTCCCCTCGCCTGGTCGCGCGTTACGCCGACGAAGAGCGCGCCGCCCCCCAATTTCGTGCTGTAGGCGGCGTTTGCGAGAAAGCGGCCGTAGGAGCCGCCGCCTGCAAGCAGCGTGCCGCCGCCCCTGTCGTCGGGCTTTTTCGTTATGATGTTGATTACGCCGCCCATCGACGCGCCGCCGAAGCGCGCCGGGATGTAGCCGCGGTAGACTTCGATACGCTCGACGTTTTCCACGGGGATCGTGGAGAGGTCGACGGCCGCCTCGCTGCCCAGGTTCATCAGTACGCCGTCGACGTATACGGCCACCTGCGACGGCGTGCTGCCGCGCACGGAGACGGTAGTATAGGCGCCGCGCCCCTTGAGCTCTATCACGTGCAGCCCCGGGACCTGCTTGAGAAGTTCGGGAAGGTTTTTCTGCTCCCCCTTCATCTCCTGGGGCTTGATGACGGAGACGGTGCCGGGCGAGAGGAGCAGCTTGTCCTCTTCTTCGGAGTCCGCCGTGACCCGCTCCTCTGGCAGCCGCACCGGCTCCTCCGCGGCGCATATGCGGGGCGGCGGCGCCGTTAGCGGGGCGAACGATAAAAGGAGCAAAAGTACGAGATACATTTTCTTCTGCAAAGCGACGACCTCCGAACATATAAAAATTACGCGGGAGAGGTGCAAACGCCGTCTCCCGCGTAGAATTACACAGTCTTTATTCGCCGGTCAGCCGCTGTCTGCGCCCTCTGCGCGCTTGAAGCCCGTATATCGCGCGGCAGGTTTCCCGACTCTCGGTTCCCCGGGCCGCGCCTTCCCATCTTTCGACAGTGGCTGAATGCGGCTCGGTCTGCGGAGGCGACGTACGCGCTCTCCGCTTGCCGATTACGGTGGCAGGGGCCGTTCCGGCTTCTCACCGGATTCCCTAACTCCGCGGATATGTCTTTATTAAGATGCTATATTACACATCAATGCTAAACTACCACCTGCCGACGGCTTTGTCAAATCATTTTTTTGACGGGAAAAACCAAACGGGTTTCCATCGCTCTGTTTCTACTTATTCGCCGACGCCGTGTATCGTCTTTCCGTCGACCGCCGTTACGCGCGCTTTTGACGTTCGATCTCCAGCCAATTCAACAAAGAGTCGAAGTCCGCCCGGAAAAGGCGTCGCGATATCGAAGCGAGGAAGGGGGGATGTCATATCGCCCCCGGCTGGATTCTGGTTTACAAAATCGAAACAGGATAATATTCTTCGAGCACATTGGAACACAGAGCGACGTCTTTTAACACCATTTTGGCAGCGTACCTTCTTTAATTCTGAGGAACTCTTTTTGCGATGTCAGTCTATGTCAGTCTTTATTTACTGAAAATTATGAATAAACACTAAAAATATTGTTTTATACCAGTATCCATGATATATTTATCCATACAATAAGCCCTGTGGCGAATAGCCCACAGCCCCCCGGTCGGTCTCGGCTTCGAATTGGAGTGCGGACGCGGGGTCTTTTTTTAGGAGTGATTTCCTTTGAGAAAAGCGGCCTTTTTCATCGACGGCTTCAACCTTTATCATTCGCTTGACACAAGAAAAGACTTTCGCAAATATAAATGGCTCGATCTGTGGCGTTTTTCAAAACTCATCCTCCTTCCAAATGAAGAACTTGCCGACGTTTACTACTTCACGGCCTATACGGATTGGAACCCCGACCGCAAGAAGAGGCACCAGGTTTATGTCCTCATGAATGAAAGCGTCGGCTGCAAGGTCGTTTTAGGAAAATTCCTTAAAAAAGACCGTACCAGCATGGTCAAATGCAACAAGCCCTGCCGCAGCGGGCGCGAAGAATTCTGTAAGAAGAAATTTACATCTCACGAAGAAAAAATGACCGACGTCAATATCGCCGTCAACATAGTCAAGGCCGCAGCCATGCAGACGTATGAATCGATCTATCTTCTCTCCGGAGATAACGACCTGCGCCCCGCTCTTGAAACCGCAAGGGAAATATCCCCGTCTCTGAGAATACGGGTCGTTCTGCCGATAAACGCCCAAGCAAAAACGCTTATGGATTTCTGCAAGGAACATAGCTTCAAATACATCAGAATAAAGCAGAAAGCCTTATCTGACGCCCGGTTCAGCGATCCTTTTACCGTAGGAGACACGCCGTATTCCAAACCTGCGCATTGGAATTGATACCCTTTTTATATATCCTTTGCGGGCACGCTCTTCCGCCCGGCCGGCATCCGCTTCGCGGCATTGCGCCGTTTTATACCACCGCCTTTCGCCGGTCACTTCGTCCCGTAGATCATGCCGCCGGTCGCAAGGAAAATTTTGCCGCGCAGGTATTCCGGCATGTCGATTTCGCCGGCCGTCTTTTTCATACGGATGTCGGCGGCGCCCAGCTCCAGCAGATACGCCTCCAGCGCCGACGTGCTCCCGTATGTGCCGGCGCGGTAAAAGAGGTCGTGGAAGACAAAGCCGCCGCCCGGCTTGACGACGCGCAGCGCCTCTTTTACGAGCAGCTTTTTATCAGGCTGGCTTCCAACCTCGTGGAATACGAAGTTGCTGACCGCCGCGTCGAATTCTCCGTCCTTGAAGGGCAGTTCGGCCGCGTCTCCACGGATAAACTTTATCCGCTCGCCGACTCCTTCGATAGCGGCGTTTTTCTCGCACTGTTCCTTACAATAATCCCATTTCAAGCCCCAATAGTCGAGCCCAGTGACCTCCGCCTCGGGGAAGCGCTTGGCGATCTTTACCGCTAAGGCTCCGCCGCCGCAGCCGATATCCAGGATTTTGCCGCGCCCGTCCCAGCGCAGGTTTTCGACCACGTAGTCAAGTATTTTGTCCGACAGGCGCCCGCCGCTATAAGAAAAATCCCTGTGGGCTCGGTACAGAATCTTGAAAGAAATAGCCGCAAGGCAGCAGAGCGCCGCCAAAACGGCGCGCAATGCCCAAAGCGCCGCGCGTAGCGCGGCAGACGTCCGCACGCACGGCAGGAAGCTGGCGGCGAGCAGCGCGGCGGAGATAAAAAAGACCGCCGCACAGAGGCCGAGCAGGCGCTTGGGCACCCAATTGCCGTAGTCGGGCGACGGCCGTCCCGTTTTTTCCTCCATCTTATTACCTCCTTCGGTAAAAGCGTTTCTATAGTTAGCCTAAGCTAACTAATAATATAGCCGCTTCGCCTCCGTTTGTCAAAACATCGCGGCCAAGCGGCGCCGGTCGCGCAGCCCCGTAGGCTCGTAAAAGGGGGGCCGTAGCGCCGGCGCCTCACGGCAGCCTGCTTCGGCCGGTTTTTCGCCCGCCTTCCGCGTCCCGTCAAGGAACAGATTAGCTTCAAAAGATTCGGCAAAAAAATTTCGCCGGAATTTTTGGCCTCCGCGCGAAATATTTTTTCTATTTTTTCTCAGCTTTCGCCTTTGAGCTCTTCGGTCCTGTAGACGTTGTACCCTTCGTAATGGTAGCTCGCGTCTATGCCCTTCATATAGACGCCGCGGTCATCGATTTCGTCGGTGAGGGCCGCCCTGAGCAGCTTTTTGACCTCCGCGTCCGCGACGGGGCTGCGCTCCATCGCGGCAAGATAGCCGTCTTTGTCGACCCTGCTCCAGTCGACGACCATACGCAGCTCTTTCTTTAAAATCAGGTTGAGCCATATCCTCGCGCTGCGCCCGTTTCCCTCTCTGAAGGGGTGGGCGACGTTCATCTCCACGTATTTTTCGATTATCTCTTCGAACGTCCGTTGAGACATTTTTTCTATGCTTTCGAGCGCGGCCTCAAGGTACAGCACGGAAGCGAAGCGGAAGCCGCCCTTTGCTAGGCCGACGTCTCTGACCTTCCCGGCGAAGCCGTATATTTCGCAGAAAAGGTATATATGTATCGCCGCAAGCGCGGAGAATGTTCCGGCTTCGAGCGTGTCGAGGAAGCCGCTTTCAAACATTTCGGCAGCTTTTCGCTTGCTTATCCCCTCTTCCGCCCTCGCCAGTTCCGCGGCCGTATTTATGCCGAGTTTGTTTTCAAGAATCATATCAACGCCCCCTTGCGCAAAGCATTTTCCGCGGATTTTATATGCTCCGCGGCTTCCCTAAGCGATACGGCCGGACGGCTCGAGCGGCGCGCCGACGTCTTCCTCAGCGGCGTCTTATTCGCCGGCGAACGCCACGCTTCTCCTGACGCCCCCAATTTGTACATATTATATATAATGAATCGCATTATCAATAAATCCTCAGCGTTTTTGCCGATTTCGGAAAATAGTATCGTATATTCTGTTAAAAATGCCGAAACGGGCAAAAACCATTGACGCAACCGCGCCGTCATCGGGGCGTTTGTCAAAATGCACGGACACGAGAAAAACTTTCATGCCGTATAGTTGGAGCCGGATGTAGGGAAACTCTACTGCGACTTCACCGTTGATTGTGACCCGAGGAATTGAAAGGCGCAAAAAGAAGAGTTTACGAAGTATACGGAGTCGGTATCTATCCCGCAAACGGGATAGCCCCGACTTTGAAAACGGGGTTCGTATGAACCCGCTTTGCAGCCCATGGGAAAAGTGCCACGCAGCGGTTACCGCCCCAGGTACATGTCGTACCAGAGCGCGCCGCCGAGTTTCAGCTCGGATCTGCCCGCAAGCTTGAAACCGTGCCTGCCGTAAAATTTTATCAAGTGATCTTTGCAGGCGAGGGAAAAATTTTTCACTCCGTTCCGCCGGAAGAGTTCGAGCGCCGCGGAGATCGTCCTTTCGCCGAGCTTCTGCCGCTGGAGCCCGGGCTCCACTATGAAGGTCATTATCGCAAACGTGTCTCCCTTGGGCAGCTCTTTCGTCTCATATATCTCGTCCGTTATCCGCCGCAGCGCGGTCGGCCGGCAGACCATCGCGGCGACGATCTCGCCGGCTTCGACGGCGCCTCCTCCTGCGGCTTCGGCGACGGCGAAGCCCTCGGGGAAGGCGTGGAAGCACCAGCGCAGCCTATCCGCGGAGAGCGCTTCCTCAGGAGGAAAGGCGCCCTTTTCGATTTCCGCGATTCTCGCGACGTCGACGTCGTATGCCCTTCTCACTTTTATTTCGATCATATCTTCCCCTCCGAGTGATTTGTCCAGTATACCTCCGCGCGGATTCTAAAAATTCTCCGCGAAGCGGAGCCGCAGCGCCTCGTGCCACATCCGCCGCCGTTCCTCGTCCCTGCCCGCGCAGGCGGGGCTCGTCGAGAGCAGCTTCAGATATGGAAGCCGCGGCGCTCCGAAATATTTGCCGTATTTCGCAAAAGCGCAGCCGCCGTTGAAGAGGACCAGCGAGACGCCGGGGTGCGACTCAAGCAGCGCCGGGATTTCGTTCGGCGTCTCGTCTTTTATTTTTCCGTCGGAGCTGCCGTCCCTCGCGGCGCACTTTACGACGTCCCACAGCGCGAGCCTCCGGCGCAATATATATTCGTAGCGCGCGCCGAAGTCGTCCGGCGGCGTCTCCCCCCAAAAGCCGTACACTATCCGCCAGAAGGCGTTGCGCGGATGGGCGTAGTAGCGCGCGTCGGCGAGCGAGCGGTCGCCGGGCAGAGAGCCGAGTATCAGCACGCGCGAGCCGCCGTCTATTATCGGGGCGAAGCTGTATTTCATCTTTTCCCGCCCTCCCGGCCGTATCCGGCGAATGGGGCGGCCGTCGGCGCCGCGCCGCCGAAGCCGGCCGGCCGTGTAATAAAAGAATACAAAAAATCATCCTCTCAAGCCTGCGGCTCTTTCACTATTATATCAAAACCCACGCGCGGAGCATCTTTGCGCCGGCGGAGCGCCGTCCGTTGCCTTTCTTTTACGCGGAGCATGACGAGGGGGCAGAGATATGCAACCGATTGAACAATCATTGACGCCGAATAAAGCCGATTGGCCTGTTGACATATTTCACGATGCCGCTATAATATTTCGTCAGCTTGAACGAACGGTGAATTTTGAAAAATTAACAAAATAATTGTTCAGGTTTATTTTTCAGCAAAAACGAAGGAGTGCGCCATTTATGAAGAAAAAAGTTTACCTGACTCTCGCCGACGGCTCCGTATGGAGCGGGCGCGGCGAAATCGGCTCGCCCGTCGAGGGGGAGGCGGTCTTCACGACGGCGTCCTGCGGTTATCCGCAGACGCTGACGGACCCCTCCTACAACGGGCAGATCGTCGTCTTTGCCTTTCCGCCGATAGGAATCTACGGCGTGGACAAGGACGCCCTCGAGAGCCGACGAGTCTGGGCGCGCGCGGCCCTCACGACCTGCCTAGACGAGACGGAGGAGGGGCGTTTCGAGGGTCTGCGCTCATGGATGGCCGAGATGGGCTGCCCCGTCATTTCCGATATAGATACCAGGGGGCTGATTTTAAAAATCCGCGAATGCGGCTCGATGATGGGGCGCATAGACGAGGCGCCCCGCGCGCCGCAGACGAAAGAACTTCCCGCGACGCTCGTCTCGGAAGCGTCGTGCAGGGAGCCGATCTCCTACGGGGAGGGGGAGACGACGATCGCGCTGATGGATTACGGCGTGAAGGAGAATATCATACGCAGCCTTGTAAGGCGCGGCTGCCGCGTGATACGCTTCCCCCACGGCACGCCTGCCGCGGAGGTCCTGGCCTCCGGAGCGGAGGGCATATTGCTTTCAAACGGCCCCGGGGACCCCGCGTTTTTGAACTTCGAGGCCGAACAGATTTCAAAAATGCTCGGGCAGAAGCCGCTGCTCGGCGTCTGCCTCGGCAACCAGCTTCTGGCGCGCGCATGCGGCGCGGCGACGAAAAAGCTTCCGTTCGGGCACCGCGGCGCAAATCAGCCGGTGCTGGAGAGGGCGACCGGGCGCGGGCTCGTCACCAGCCAGAACCACCAGTACGCCGTGGACGAAAATTCCCTCGCCGGGACGGAGCTCGAGGTCGCCTACAGCCACCTAGGGGACGGCACGGTGGAGGGGCTGCGCCACCGCCGCTTCGACGCGGCTTCCGTGCAGTTCCACCCCGAGGCGTCGCCGGGGCCGGAGGACGCGGCGTATATATTCGACGGCTTCATAGCGCGCGTCAAAGCCGCGAAAGGATAAAGGTGAAGGATATGAGGGACGCTGCGATAAAAACGGTCCTCGTGCTCGGCTCGGGGCCGATAAAGATCGGGCAGGCGGCCGAATTCGACTACGCCGGCACCCAGGCGTGCCGCGCGTTGAAAGAGGAGGGCTGCCGCGTCATACTGCTCAACAGCAACCCGGCCACGATACAGACGGACGATTCCGTCGCCGACCGCGTCTATATACGCCCGCTGATTCCGCAAGTCGTTGAGGAAATCCTGAGCGAGCATCGCCCCGACGGCGTCGTCGCGACGCTCGGAGGGCAGACGGGGCTCAACCTCTGCATGGAGTGCGAGAGACAGGGGATGTGGCGGCGGCACAAGTGCCGCGTGCTCGGCACGCAGCCCGCCGCGATAGAGCGCGCCGAAGCGCGCGAGCCCTTCCGCCGCGCGATGCTCGGGGCCGGACAGCCGATAATCGCAAGCCGCGGGATCTCGTCGGTCGCCGAGGCGCAGGAATTCGCGCTGCGCAACCCGCTGCCGCTGATTCTCCGTCCGGACTTCACGCTCGGCGGCTCGGGGAATTCCGTCGTAAGGAGTATAGAAAACCTCGTCGTCCAGACGGAGGACGCACTTGCGGCGTCGCCCGCCGGGCGCGCGCTGATCGAACGCTACCTCGAAGGGTGGCACGAAATAGAGGTCGAAGTCGTCCGCGACGGCGCGGGCAACGCGCTCGCGGTCTGCGGCATGGAGAATATCGACCCGATGGGCGTGCATACCGGCGACTCGGTCGTCGTCTCGCCGACGCTGACGCTGACGGACAAAGAGTGGCAGACGCTGCGCAGTGCGGCGCTGAAAATCGTCGACGTCCTCGACATACGCGGCGCCTGCAACGTGCAGTTCGCACTCGCGGCGGACGGCTCGGAGTACGACGTCATAGAGGTGAACCCGCGAGCGAGCCGTTCGAGCGCCTTAGCGAGCAAGGCGACCGGCTATCCCATCGCACGCATGGCCGCCAAGATAGCGCTGGGGCTGAATTTGACGGAGATGCCGAACCCGGTGACGGGCGCGGGCAGCGCCCTTTCGGAGCCGGCTCTCGACTATGTCGCGGTGAAGGTCCCTTCGTGGCCTTTCGATTCCTTCCCGCAGGCCGATCCGTCGCTCGGCCCGCGCATGAAGGCGACGGGCGAGGTGCTGGCGATAGGGGCGAACTTCGCGCAGGGGATCATGAAGGCTTACCGCTCGCTCTCCCGTGAACACGCGCTGCCGGAGAGGGCGATGCGCTCGTGGGAGACGCGCAGGCTGTGGGAGCAGGTGAACGCGCCGACCGACCTGCGCCTCGAAGCGATAACGGAGCTGCTGCGCCGCAGCTCTTCGACGGTCGAGGAGATAGCGAGGAAAACCCATATACGCAGATATTTTATTGAACAGCTCAACGCGATACAGCTTGCGGAAAAGTATCTCGAAGAGGACGGCGCGGTGAACGGGAACGTCGCAAGCGCCGCGAAGAAGGGCTTCACCGTGAGCCAGATAGCGCGGGCCGACGACATTTCAAGGGAAGAGGCGCTGCGCATAATAGAAGAAGAAAAGTGCACGACCGGCTACCGCGAGGTCGACGGCTGCGCCGGCGAATTCCCCTCCGGCTCCGGCTACTACTACGGCGCGGCCGGGACTGGAGACGACCCGCGCGAGCATAAGGGCGGCGGCATAGCGGTCATAGGCTCCGGCGCGATACGCATCGCGCAGGGAGTCGAATTCGACTACTGCTGCGTCAAGGCGGTCGAAGCGCTGCGCCGCAGGGGCGTACGCGCGATAATGATCAACGTGAATCCCGAGACGGTGAGCACGGACCACGACATATCCGACGCGCTTTACCTCGAGCCGCTGACGGCCGACGACGTAACGCCGGTGCTGGAGCGCGAGGAGGCCCGGGGCGTTTTCGCCTGCTTCGGCGGGCAGACTTCGCTGCGCCTCGGCCTCGACCTTTCTGAAAGGGGGGTGAAGCTCTTCGGGCCGGACGCGGAGGTCATAGAGGCTGCGGAGGACCGCGGAAAATTTTCGCGGCTGCTCGCGAAGATGGGGCTCCCCGAGCCCGAGGGCGTAGACGTAGCGTCTGTCGAGGAGGCGCGTGCGGTCGGGCGCCGTCTGGGCTATCCGCTGATGGTGCGTCCGAGCTTCGTGATCGGCGGCGTCGCGATGAAGGCCGTCTACAACGAGGAGGCGCTCGCCGCGGTCCTGAGCGAAGCGTTCGACGCCGTGCCGGGGCAGAAGGTCATGCTCGACCGCTTCATAGCGGGGCGCGAATTTGAATGCGACGCGGTATGCGACGGAGAGGACGTCCTCATCCCGGGAATTTTCGAACACATAGACCCTTCGGGCATACACTCGGGCGACTCGATAGCGGTCTTCCCGAGCTTTTCACTGACCCGGGAGCAGCGCGACGGTGTGCTGGATTTCGTGAAGGCCATCTCGAAGGAGCTGGACGTGCGCGGGCTTCTCAACGTACAGTTCGTGCTCAGCGGCGGCGCCTTCTGGATCATCGAGGCGAACCCGCGCGCGAGCCGCACGGTGCCGATAGCCAGCAAAATTTCGAAGCTGCCCGTGATCGACATGGCGGTCGGCGTGGCGCTCGGAGAACGCCTGCGCGACATGCCCTACGGCGTCGGGCTTTACGGCGGCGTGCGGCAGTTCGGCGTCAAGGTGCCGGTCTTCTCTAACGACAAGCTGCCGGGGCTCGACCCGAAGCTCGGGCCACGCATGATGTCCACCGGCGAGAGTCTGGGGATCGCCGAAAACCTGGCGGATGCGATAATGGACGGGCTCAAGGGCTCCGGCTGGACGCCGCCGGCGGCCGGGCGCCTGCTGATGAGCGTCGCCGACGGCGAAAAGGCCGACGCGATGCCGGTCGCGTCGCAGTATAAGATGCTCGGCTGGGAGATAGACGCGACGGAGGGCACCGCGGCCTATCTCAAAAAGTGGGGCGTCGAGGTCGACCCAGTGGGGCGCGGCGAACTGGTGAAGCAGCTGCGCGCCGGCAAGTGGGACCTCGTACTCAACATACCCGGCGGAAGCGAGAGGCACATCACCGACGGCTCGGCGATAAGGAAGCACGCCTGCGCGGTCGGGATACCCTGCCTGCACTCGATAGCGGCAGCGTGGGCCGTAGCCGCCGGGCTCGGCAAAGAGGAAAGGCAGCTCTGAGGAGCCGTAAGAAAATAGCGAAAGCGCCGCCCTCCGACTTCGGAAAAATCGGGGGACGGCGCTTCTCTTTTCCTCTGCACGCGGAAAAGAACAGAGCCGCGCATTCAGACAGACTCATCTTTGAAAAATCCTTAAGAAAATCTTCTTTTCAAAAGCTTTCCGCGTGACGCCCGTTTATTTTTTATGTTTTTGTCACGCGGATTTGCTCAGTGCCAACGCCCTTCGCATTTTTTACTGTGAGCGGCGTCAGCCGCGAACAAATCCGTGTGACAATCATTCATCTTTTATATTTTTATCATAATAATCACAGGGCGGCAAAAAAAGAAATATGATTGACAAAATAGTTAGCTCGGACTAACATATGTACGAAGTTAGCTGAGGGTAACTTCCGTGATTTGAGCGTCGCGGGCCCCAGCGAGACGGATATACGCAGTGGAGCTTGGACGGCCGCCGTTTGAGAGGCCGGATTTTATTCTTAGGAGACGAAATGATGTTTACAAAAGGGAATTTCATCAAACTGACAAAATCGCCGGCAGGGATTGCTTTAGCCGCGATTTTTATCGTCGTCTTCTGCGCCGCGCAGGATGCGTCGGCCGCGGCGAAGAAGCGGTATGAGAACTGGAAGGGCGTGGCGGCGGATATGGCCGTGGAGTTCGAGGAGGCCCAGAAGGACATCCAGGCCGACCGCTACAAAGACGCCTACAAGCACGTCAACGACGCCTATTTCGGCTACTACGAGGTGCAGGGCTTTGAGAAGAACGTCATGGTGGCCATCGCCGCGGAACGCGTCAACCACATCGAGGGGCAGTTCAGCGCCGTCAAACACATCCTGCTGGGAAATGAAGAAAGCACGAAGGAAGATCTGCTTCAGCAGGTCGAAGGTTTAAAGATCAAGGTCTACAAGGACGCGATGGTCTTAGACGGCGACATCGACAGCTCGGAACCCGACAGCGCCGGCGAGGCCCTCTACGCCGACACGGGCATGGCCAGGCCGGAGCTGGCGGCGCAAAGGAGCGGCGCCGAGACTGTCGGAGCAAAGCCGGCGGAGAGCGTCGCGCCGGCGGCGGAGCCGGCAAAGAAGAGGGCTCCCGCAAGCCGCGAGTGGGTAACCTTCCTGACGGCCTTCGGCCTGCTGGTCCGCGAAGGGCTGGAAGCTATACTCGTCATAGCCGCGATCGTCGCCTATCTTATCAAGACGGGCAACAGGCAGATGCTGAAGGGCGTCTACGGAGGCTCCTTAGCCGCCATACTGGCCAGCGTGGTGCTGGCGCTGATACTTCAGTTCGTGATGGGCGAACAGAGCGGCGTGGCGCGCGAGCTCCTCGAAGGCTGGACCATGTTCCTGGCCGTGGCGGTGCTCTTCTACGTGAGCAACTGGATGCTCTCCAAAGCCGATACGATAGCCTGGACGAGCTATATCAACGAAAAGGTACAGCAGTCGATCGACAAGAAGAGCCAGTGGACGTTGATATTTGCCGCTTTCATCGCCGTCATGCGCGAGGGCGCCGAGCTGATACTCTTCTATCAGGCGGCCTTCACGGCGGGCATGTCGGATCCCAAATATATCCTCTACGGCATCGGGGCCGGTATACTGGTGTTGGCGGCGGTCTGGGTCTGCTTCCGCTACTTCAGCGTCAAACTGCCGCTGAAGCCCTTCTTCCTTTTCACGAGCATCCTGCTCTTCCTGATGTGCATCTCCTTCATGGGCAAGGGCGTACAGGAGCTGACCGAGGCGGATGTGATCACCGGACGGACGGTCATACCCTTCATGAAGGGATTCCAGATCGAGATTTTGAGCATCTACGACCGGGCCGAGACGCTCATCCCGCAGATCATGCTGGTCATTGCGGCGATATGGGTCACGCTGCCCCACCTCTTTTCCAAAAGGAAGAGGGAGACGGGGCAGAGGCCGGCCCCGCAGCGCTAATCAATTCGATAAAGAACCCCGCGGCAGAAATCGCGGGGACTTTATAAATTCTCTAACTGGGAGGAATTTGTGTGAAGAAATCATTTGTTGCAGTACTGGTCATCGTTATGTCGCTGATGCTGGCCGGCGCGTCGTTCGCCGCTCCGGCGGCGGAGAAGCCGGGGGAGAGCGGATTCGCCGAGATCCCCATCGGCGAAGAGATCCAGGTAGGCCCGTATAACGTCGCGGCCGTCTATTTCCAGGCCGTCGATATGTACCCCGCCGGCAAGAACCCCTCCAAAGAGGATTCCGATATGCACCTCGAGGCGGACATCCATCTGCAGCCGAAGTTCGCCGTCGCCTATGGCTTCGGCTCCGGCGAGAACATCTGGCCGGCTTATCTGACCGTGAAGTATCAGATAATCGACAAGGGCGGCAAGGTGGCCAAGGAGGGCAGCTTCATGCCTATGAACGCCGACGACGGCCCCCACTACGGCGCCAACATCTCTAAAGGCCTGAAGGTCGGAGCCTACAAGCTGCGCTTCATCATCGAGCCCCCGACCGACTACCTGCTTCACACCGACCCCGAGACCGGCGTCCCAGCTAAGGGCGACGCGAAGAACTACTTCAAGACCCACACGGCGGAGTTCGACTGGAACTACACCGGCGAGCAGCTGCAGAACAAGTAGGCGGTCGATACAGCGGGGCTGCGGAGGAGGGCGCGTCAAGTCCTCGTAGGGCCGCAGCTCCTGCTTTGCCTCCGTCGATCGTATCGGCGGAGGGCGGAACGGGCGCCTTGGCTATTTTTAAAACCAGGCGATTTTTCTGCGGGGTCATCGTGCGCAGCCGGCCGGCGGCGTATAGAATGCCCCGCAAACTTTCGTTTTCCGCAGGCTCCCGCAGGTGGATACGCCGCTTCGCAACGGGATTCTGCGGAATATGATTGGAGGTCAGCCCTATTTTTAAGTATCTTGTAGCGGTCACGGACCATCTTGCCACGCTTGCCCTGCTGACCGGCATTATCCTCAGCTTCGCCGCACAGGCCGAGGGAAAAGCCGGCCGGCGGATCGTCTGGGTAGGGGCGGCGTGCGGATTTCTTCTGGGGTGCGCGCTATTCGGGGTCAGGATGTGGGATCCCAAAGGCATGAACCTCATACTTATGAGCTTCAACCGCTGGGTCGTGGTGGCCATAGCCGCGGCCGCCGCGCTGTCCACGCTCTTCCTGCTGACCGCGCGGCGCACGGCGCGCCGCCGGGGGTCGGCCGACCTGCTGCTCCTGTCGGCTTTGGAGGCTCTCTCGCTGATGTACCTTACGTCGCCGGTGATTCAGTTCACGCAGGAATTCGTCTATTTCGGAGAGAGCGGCGTCAGCACCAACGTGCTGCTGAGGGCCATCGGCTTCACCCTCGGCGTGGCGTTGTGCCTGCTTTTGTCTCTGAGCTCCTTCCAGGTCCACCGCGCGCTGAACGGCCGCGGAGGGCTTTTGTTTTTGTTCGGCTCCGTCCTCTTATTCTTCCTCGAATACGGAGTCGCCGCCGTGGCGGCGCTGCAGCGGCTGAAGGCGATACCGCTCACGGATTTCGTGTTTAAGGTCATGATCTTCGGCGACTCTCACAAGAACGCCTTCATCTTCGCGCAGCTGGCTCTGGCCCTCGTCATGCTGGCCTGGGTCGTAATGACGCATCAGAAGCCGACGGGAGAGTTTGCGAACAAGGCTCTGCTGCGCAAAGAAAAGGCGCGGCTGCGCAACTGCCGCCGCTGGTCCTGGAGCCTGCTCGCCTGGGGCGTCGCCGTGATTTTCGTCGTCGTCGTGCTGCACTATCTCGACACGCGGCCGCCGGCGGAGGTAACGCCCGAGGGGTACGCGCTGGAGAGCGGCATCATCACTATACCGCTCGAACAGGTCTCCGACGGGCACCTGCATAAGTTCTCATATAAGACGCCGAACGGCTATGAGGTGCGCTTCCTCGTCGTTAAGAAGCCGATAGGCACGGCCTACGGATTAGGGCTCGACGCCTGTGAGATCTGCGGCATCGCCGGCTATTATGAGCGCGGCGAAGAGGAGATCGTCTGCCGCCGCTGCGACGTCGTGATGAATAAGAACACTATCGGCTTCCACGGGGGCTGCAACCCCATCCCCTTCCCCTACGAGATCCGCGAGTCGAATATCTTCATCAACGTCAAGGATCTGGAGGCCAATGAGAAACGGTTCAGGTAGATGCGGCGCAGGGGGCCGGAGCCGGCGGTGCGGGACGCCGCCCCGCCCCCCTCTCCCAGCCGCGTTCAAGGAGGCGAACGAATGTTCTGGAGAATGATAGCGCGGACTCTGGTCCGCCAGAAAGGCAAGATGTTGATGATCGCCTTCACCATAGTCCTCGGCGTCTCCCTCTCCACGGCGATGATGAACGTCATGCTGGGCGTGGGGGACAAGGTCAACCGCGAGCTCAAGGTCTACGGCGCCAACATCAACGTGCGGCACAAGGAGGCCGCTCTGATGAACGATCTCTACGGGCTCAGCGAGGGGCTCGGCGTCACGGACAAGTTCCTCTTCGAGGAGGACGTGCTCAAGCTCAAGTCGATCTTCTGGGGCTTCAACATCGTCGACTTCGCGCCGATACTGGAGGGGCGCGCCGCGCTCGACGGAGTCGGGCCCGTGCCGCTGATCGGCACGTGGATGGCGAAGCACGCCGATCTCAACACCGGCGAGGCGGTCGACACGGGGCTGCGGGCGCTGCGCAACTGGTGGCAGATCGACCTCAAGGGCGACTGGATCGGCGAGAAGGACGACGATTATGTGATGGTCGGCAGTCTGCTGGCCGGCCGCGCGAACATCAAGGTCGGCGACAAAATCTCGCTCTTCTGGCACGGCCGCACGCGGGAGGTGACGGTGAAGGGCGTATTCAACGACGGCGGCGCGGCCGACGAACAGATATTCGGCACGCTGCGCATGGTGCAGGAGATGATGATGCTGCCCGGCAAAGTCTCGAACATCGAGGTCTCGGCGCTCACGACGCCCGACAACGACCTGGCGCGCAAAGCGGCGCAAGACCCGAAGAGCCTCTCCCCCGAGGAGTATGAGACCTGGTACTGTACGGCGTACGTAAGCGCGATATGCCACCAGATACAGGAGGTCGTGCGCGACGGCGTGGCCAAGCCGGTGCGGCAGGTGGCCGAGTCGGAGGGCGCGATCCTCAACAAGACGACGCTGCTGATGATACTGATCACGATTTTGAGCTCGATCGGCTCGGCGCTGGCCATTTCTAACCTGATCACGGCGAGCGTCATCGAGCGCAGCCAGGAGCTGGGGCTGCTCAAGGCGCTGGGTGCGCACAACTGGCAGATCAGCCTGCTGGTGCTCGTCGAGGTCATGCTTACCGGCCTCTTCGGCGGTGTGCTGGGGTATTTCCTCGGCATCGGCTTCGCGCAGGTGATAGGGCAGACGGTCTTCGGCTCCTACATCGAGATCGCGCAGATGGTCATACCGATATTGGCTGTGATACTCTTCTTCGTCACGCTTTTCGGCAGCATCCCGGCCATCCGCTATCTAATGGGCCTCAAGCCTACGGAGGTGCTCCATGGCAAATAACGAAAGACGCGGCGGCAGGAGGAGCATGTATATGAAGATGGTGGCGAGCTCGCTGATTCGCCGCGCTTCGCGGCTGATCATCGCGGTGCTTGCGATCGCCATCGGCGCCACCATCCTCTCTGGGCTCGTAACCATCTATTACGACATCCCGCGACAGCTCGGGCGCGAGTTCCGCTCCTACGGCGCCAACCTGATCATACTGCCGACGGGAGACTCTAAGATCACGCGCGAACAGCTGCGGCGGGCGCGCGACGTCATAGGCGCGGAGCGCGTCGTGGGCATGGCGCCGTACCGCTATCAGACGGTGAAGATCAACGAACAGCCCTACATCATCGCCGGCACCGAGCTGCCGGAGGCGGAAAAGAACAGCCCCTTCTGGTATGTAGAAGGCAAGTGGGGCGCCAAGGGAAAGCCGGAGAGCGTGATGGTCGGCAAGCAGATCGCCGAGACGCTGAACATAGGCATCGGCGACGCCTTCACGGTGCAGGGCGTCCGCTACGGTCAGCGGGCCGTGGCCTCGGCGCAGCTGCTGAGCGCCAAAGAGAATCTCGCGCGCGACATAGCGAGCCAGAACTTCAGCCGGAAGCTCTCCGTCTGCGGCATAGTCACGACGGGCGGCGCCGAAGAGGGATTCATCTTCGCCGATATCGACATGCTCGACGAACTGGTGGGCGACAGCTTCCGCGGCGACGTCGTGGAATGCAGCGTAGTCGCCGACGCGGCGCAGCTTGCGGAGCTGTCGGAGATGCTGAAAGATGAGCTCGGAGACGTCCAGCCGCGCGCGGTGCGCCGCCTGACGCAGTCGCAGGATATAGTCCTCGGCAAGCTGCAGGCGCTGGTGCTGCTGGTCACGGCAGTCGTGCTGATCATCACGATGATATCCGTCTACACGACGATGATGGCGATGGTGGCCGAGCGGCGGCACGAGATCGCGCTAAAGAAGGCGCTGGGTGCCGAGAACGGGCTCGTGATGGGCGAGCTGCTCGGCGAGGGCGTGCTGCTGGGCTTGATCGGCGGCGCGCTCGGCGTCGGACTGGGCTTTGAATTCGCCCAGCAGGTGAGCCTGAACGTTTTCGGCAGGGCGATCCACTTCCAGTGGCTGCTCGTCCCCGTCACGATAGCGGTCTTCATCGCCATAACGGTGCTGGCGTCGATACTGCCGGTGCGCAAGGTGATGGACATCCATCCGGCAATCGTACTCAGAGGTGAATAAGTTGGGAAATAAGATATTGGAATTAAAGAACGTCTCAAAGATTTACGGGGAGCTGCACGCGCTCTCGAACATCGACCTGACTGTCAACGCCGGCGACTGGCTCTCCATAATGGGCCCTTCGGGCTCCGGCAAGACGACGATGATCAACATCATCGGCTGCATGGACACACCCTCCGAGGGGAGCGTCGTCCTGGGCGGAGTCGACATCAGCCGCGAAAGCGCCGCCAGCCTGACGAAGATACGGCGCGACAAGATCGGGCTCATCTTCCAGCAGTTCCACCTCATCAGCTACTTGACCGCCGTGGAAAACGTGATGGTGGCTCAGTATTACCACAGCATGCCGGACGAGGAGGAGGCCATGGAGGCGCTGAAGAAGGTCGGGCTCGCTTCGCGCGCCAAACATCTGCCGGCGCAGCTGTCGGGCGGCGAACAGCAGAGGGTCTGCATAGCGCGCGCGCTGATCAACTCCCCCGAGATACTGCTGGGCGACGAGCCCACGGGCAACCTCGACGAGGAAAACGAGGGGATAGTCGTGGACACCTTCCGCCGCCTGCACGAGGAGGGCGCCACGATCATCGTCGTGACGCACGACCCGGAGGTCGGCGACGTCGCGCAGCGCAAGATCGTGCTGGATCACGGCAAGATCGTAGACGATATCGACCAGAGCGCCACCTTCGGGCGGGCCCTGAAGCTGAAGACAAGACAATAATGAGCTGCTGCGGCCATCCCTCTTTCCGGCTGGAGCTGGGCCGGGAAGTCTGGCGAAAGGGCCGGCGGGGCTTTCTATAATATTCAGAAGAAGGTGTTATAATGAAAAATCGTTCAATAATCATCGCGGTAATCGTCATCGCTATAGCCGCCGCGGCTGTCCTCTATATAGCGAGCAGCACCCCCGCCTCCTACAAGGACGGCTCCTACAGCGGAGAGGCGGTCGGCGGAGCCTTCGGCGACACGAAGGTCACGGTCACCATCTCGGGAGGGAAGATCATCGCCTGCCGCATGGAAAACGTCGACAAGCTGGGGAATCCGAAGGATGAGAATTACGGCAGAGGCGGCACCGACGCCGATTACCAGCTCGCCCAGTACGCGCTGCAGGGGATGGCGAAGTATCCGCAAATGCTGATAGAGACGCAAAACGTCGACAAGATGGACGCCGTCTCCGGCGCCACCGTGACGTTCAGGGAGTTCCAGGCGGCGGTCCATCAGGCGCTGGCGGAGGCCTCAAAGTAATGAGGCGGCTTTTCTCCGCGCTGACGGCGCTGCTGGGGGCGGCGCTGGCGCTCTCCCCCTTCGTACTGTTTCCCGTCTGTACCGCGGCGGCGGCCGGCGGCGGACATATGAAGTGCTGGTACAGCGGCCTCTTCATCACCGCCATGGGCGTCCTCGTCATAGCGGCGGCGCTGTGCGCGTGGCGCGGGCGGCTCGTCGCGCCGGCCTTCGCCGTCGCGGCCGCGGCGGCGCTGCTCTGCTGGCTGGTGCCCAACGGCGTCGTCCCGATATCCGGCGACGGCTGGAGGGCCGGCCTCTGCGGCGACGCCTCTCACGCCTGCAACGCCGTGACTATGCCCGCCGTAGGCAAGCTCGTCGCAGGCACGGTGATCGTCGGCGTCCTGGGGCTCATCGCGGGCTTCCTTCGCCGGGACGGGCGCTGAAATGGGGCACGTGCGCCTGACCGCGGCCGCCGTCGCAAAGCGCAGCATACAGAGGCGCCCCTGGCGCAGCTTCTGCCTTATCTTCGCCGTGCTGCTCTTTTCCTTCGCGCTCTTCGCCGGAAGCGTGCTGACGCTGAGCCTTTCAAGCGGCGCCGAAAGCATGGCCAACCGCCTGGGCGCGGACGTGATGATCGTGCCCGCCGGTTACGACCCGCATATCGACAGCATCCTGCTCTCTGGCAAGCCGTCGAATTTTTACCTTCCGGCCGACACGCTCGAACGCCTGAGCCGCTTCGAGGGCATCGAGCGGATGTCGCCGCAGACTTTCCTTGCGACGCTGAGCGCCTCCTGCTGCTCTTATCCGGTGCAGCTGATGGGCATCGACTTTGACAGCGACTTCCTCGTCAAGCCGTGGCTCGACGCGACGCTGCGCCGCGAATTGAAAGACGGCGAGCTGATCGTCGGCTACCGCGTGACGGGCGAGCCCGGCGACAAGATAAAGTTTTTCGGTAAAGAGCTTACCGTCGTCGGCAGGCTGGAGCAGACCGGCATGGGCTTCGACGCCGCCGTCTTCCTGAACCGCCCGACGATCGCGATGCTTGCCAAGGAGGCCGAGCGCATCATCAAACACCCTCTGGCCGCCGACGGCAGCCTGATCTCCACGGTAATGATCAAGTTGAAGCCCGGCGAAGATTCCGTGCAGACGGCGCGCGAGATGAACAGCGCCCTCAACGGCGACGGCATCTACGCGCTTTTCAGCAAGAAGTTCGTCAATTCGATCTCCGCCAGCCTCAAGACGGTCTCGTGGATGGTGCGCGGCGGCCTGCTTTTCCTCTGGCTGCTGGCGCTCGTCGTGATCGCGCTGCTCTTTGCGATGAGCCTTGCGGAACGGCGCAGGGAGATGGGCGTGCTGCGCGCGCTCGGAGCCAGCCGCAGCAAGCTGATACGCATGGCGCTGACGGAGGCGTTTCTCGTGAGCCTTTACGGCGCGTCGCTCGGCGTGGCGCTCGGCGCCGCCGCGGTCGCGGCGGGCAGCCCCTTCGTGACGGAGGCGCTGCGTATGCCCTTCCTGCTGCCGGCGTGGCCGACGCTGATTTTCCTCGCGCTCGGCGCGGCGGCGGCCTCGCTGCTGACGGGACTGTCGGCGGCGCTGTTTTCGGCCGTGCGCGCGGCGAAAAGCGCCATCAGCGACGCGATGAGGGAGGCGTGAGATGGAGCCCGTATTGAAACTGAAAGACATCTGCAAAGAGTACAGGCGCGGCGGCACGCCCTTCTTCGCCGTCGACCACGCCAGCCTCGAGGTCGAGCCCGGCGGCTACGTCAATATCATAGGACGCTCCGGCAGCGGCAAATCGACGCTGCTGAACATAGCGGCCGGGATGCTGCCGCCGACTTCGGGCGCGGCGGAGCTGGGCGGCGTGCCGCTGACGGGGAAGGACGACGCGGAGCTTTCGCGCATCCGCAACGACGGTATCGGCTTCATCCCGCAGGGCGCGTCGGCGCTGCCGACCCTCACGGTGCTGGAGAACGTGATGCTGCCCTTCTGCCTCTACCCGCACGACGGCGACGGCTGCGGCTACGCCCGGCTGCTGCTCGACCGCTTCGGCGTCGCCGATCTGGCTGACGCTTGGCCGGGCGAGCTATCAGGCGGCGAGCTGCGCCGCGTGCTGATCGCGCGCGCGTTGATCAACCGGCCGCAGATCGTCATAGCGGACGAGCCGACTTCGGACCTCGACGTGAGGTCGACGCGCGACGTCATGGAGGCCTTCGCGAAGCTGAACGCCGACGGCACGACGCTGCTGATCGTCTCGCACGACCTCGACGCGTTGAAGTACGGCAAAAGGGTCTACACGATGAGCGAGGGGCGGCTGGCGGAGGGCAACCGGCTGGCTCCGTGAGCCGGCGCCGGAACGCCGCGCCCCGCGCGGGCAAGCGCGCCTCGACCAACGAGCATCCGCGCCGCAGGCCGCCTTGCGGCGCCCTTTATATTTAAACCGTCGCTCGACGATCGGGCAAGGTTCCCTTCCGCCATCTTCTTTTCATTATTTGATAATTTTTTTGTCTATCCTATTCCATTTTTGTTAAAAATAGCTTATTATATTAGCAGATTTGTTTAAAAACCTTTTTTATCAGATCTGAGGGGGAGTGCCTATGTTGGGGAGCAAACTGCTTGATGACATTGGAAGGGAAATTTTGAAGATTCTTCAGGAGGACGGTAGGATTTCTTTTAACGAGCTCGGCAGAAAGGTAGGCCTCTCTTCGCCGGCCGTCGCCGAGCGCGTGCGCCGCATGGAGGAGGCGGGCATCATTTTGGGCTATCGCGCGGTAGTCGACCAGGCTCAGGTCGGCTACCCGATAATGGCTTACATCCGCATCGCCATCCCCGTCTCATATTTAGCGCAGGCGGACAACCTCGCGAAATCTATTCCCGAGGTCCTCGAATGCCATCACCTCACCGGCAGCGACGGCGTCATCCTTAAGGTCATAGTCTCGTCGGTGGGGCATTTAGAAGAAGTCATAAGCAAAATGGGAGCCTGCGGCATGACTACTACGGCGATCGTCCTCTCGTCGCCGGTGACTTCGCGTCCGATAGACCCGATACGTCAGCAGACGCAGGGGTAGTAGAGGTTCTCCCGTTACGCCTCGCGCCCTCTTATGGTAAAATGTACAGAGTGGAAATAAGCGGCGTCGATCGCCGCTTTATTGTTGAAAAAATTCCGGCCTTAGGCAGCACGGAGGTATATAAATGGATCACAACACAAAGCAGAGCAGCCTGTTCGAGGTAAACAAGGTCATACCTCTGCCGCTGGAAGACGAAATAAAGCAGAGCTATCTCAATTACGCGATGAGCGTCATCGTCGGCCGCGCGCTGCCGGATGCGCGCGACGGCCTGAAGCCCGTGCAGAGGCGGGTCCTTTACGCCATGCTCGAACTCGGACTGCGCCACACCCAGTCTTTCAAAAAGTCAGCGCGCATCGTCGGCGAAGCGATGGGCAAGTACCACCCGCACGGCGACGCCGCGATATACGACACGATGGCGCGCATGTCGCAGGATTTCAGCATGCGCTACCCGCTCGTCGACGGGCAGGGGAACTTCGGCTCGATAGACGGAGACCCACCCGCGGCGATGCGCTACACGGAAGCGCGCCTGCACGCGATGGGCGAGGAGATGCTCGCCGATATAAACGAAGAGACGGTGGACTGGGGCCCGAACTTCGACGAATCTCTGCAGGAGCCCCTAGTCCTGCCGTCGCGCATCCCCAATCTGCTCGTCAACGGCAGCACCGGCATCGCGGTCGGCATGGCGACGAACATGCCGCCGCACAACCTCGGCGAAGCGGTCGACGTATGCTGCGCCGTGCTCGACAACCCGGAGGTCGAGCTCGGCGAGCTGATGAGCCTCATGCCGGGGCCGGACTTCCCCACCGGCGGCATCATACTCGGACGCGAAGGGATCATAGACGCTTACCGCACGGGGCGCGGGCGCATCGTCATCCGCGGGCGCGTCGGCGTAGAGGACGGCCGCAAGGGCAAGCGTTCGATAATCATCACCGAAATTCCCTATATGGTCAACAAGACCAACCTGATAGAGACTATCGCGAAGGGCGCGCAGAGCGGGATGATCGACGGGATTTCCGACCTGCGCGACGAATCCGACAGGAAGGGCATGCGCATCGTAGTCGAGCTTCAGCGCGACTCCGACCCCAACCTCGTGCTGCGCCAGCTCTACACGCGCACGCAGCTTCAGAGCACCTTCGGCGTGATAAACCTGGCGATCGTCGGCGGCGAGACGAGGGAGCTGCCGCTCAAGGAGCTCGTGGCGATATTCCTGAACCACCGCCGCGACGTCGTGCGCCGCCGCACGGAGTTCCGCCTCCGCAAGGCCGAGGAGCGCCGCCATATAGTCGAAGGGCTGCTGCGCGCGCTGGACATGATAGACAGGGTCATCCAGATAATCAGAGGCTCCGACAACGCGGCGACGGCCCGCGGCGCTTTGATGGAGGAGCTCGGCTTCAGCGAGATTCAGGCGCAGGCGATCCTCGACATGCGCTTGCAGAGGCTGACCGGCCTTGAACGCGAGAAGCTCGATTCGGAGCTCGCGCAGCTATTGATGGACATCGAACGCTACAACAGCATACTCTCCAGCCCGCTGATCCTCGACTCCGTCGTCAAAGACGAACTGATCGAGGTGAAGAAGAGCTTCGCGGACAAGCGCCGCACGGACATAGAAGAAGCCGTCGGCGAGGTCGCCGACGAGGACCTGATCCCCGAGGAGGATATAGTCGTGGCGCTGTCGCGCGACGGCTACATCCGCCGCATGCCGCTCCAGGATTACCGCGTGCAGCAGCGCGGCGGCAAGGGCGTGAAGGGAGTCGCCACGAAGGCCGAGGACGAGATAGCCATCATCGCGACGACGACGACGCACAGGACCCTCTACCTTTTCACTAACAAGGGGCGCGTATTCGGCGTGCGCGGCTTTTCGCTGCCCGAGCCGAAGACCGGCAAGGGAAAGCTCGTCGGCACGATAATAACGCTCGAAAAGGACGAAAAGGCCGTCGCGATAAAGGACAGCAACCTGGACGGCGAGAAGTTCGTATTCTTCGTCACAAAGCAGGGCACCGCGAAGCGCCTGCCGGTCGAAGAGCTCGAAGGGCTCACGCGGGCCGGCCGGCGCGTGCTCGGAATCTCCGAAGGGGACGACATAGCGCGCGTCCGCTTCACGAGCGGCGGCTGCGACCTGCTTTTGACGACCGCGACGGGGCAGACGCTGCGCGTGAACGAAGAAGAGTTCCGCCCGCAGGGGCGCCAGGCCCAGGGAATGCGCGGCATACGCCTCGACGACGGGGACGCGGTCGTCGGCTGCGACGTCGTGGCCGAGGGACGCCAGGTGCTCTTCATCAGCGAGGGCGGCATCGGCAAGCGCACCTCCTACGACGAATTCACGCAGCACCACAGAGGGGGCTACGGCGTGCGCGCCATGAAGCTCTCAGAAAAGACGGGGCCGCTCGTCGGAGCGTGGGGCGTGCAGGAGGACGAAGAGATCATCGTGATCACCGGCAAGGGACGCATGGTAAGGATCGGCGCGAAGGAAATTTCCTCGCTTTCGCGCTCCGCCACGGGCTATATGATAGTCACGCTGGACGACGGCGACACGGTGGCGGACATCAGCATAGTCAAAAAAGACGATGAGGGCGCGGAGGGATAAAAAATGGGCGTAGCGCGTGACGGCTATCCGACGATCGCCGCGCTGCTCTTCATGACGGCGGGAGGCGCCTTCATATCGCCGTGGATATCCCTCTGTCTGGCCTTTCCGCTCTGCTTCGCGCTCTGGTTTTTCCGCGACCCGGAGAGGGAGCCGGAGCGCGAAATGAAGCCCGGCGATTTTCTGAGCCCAGCCGACGGCAGGGTCGTCGAGATAGAAGAAGCCGAGCATCCGTACACGGGGCGCGCGGCGAAGATCGGCATCTTCATGAGCGGCTTCGACGTGCACGTCAACCGCTTCCCTATGAGGGGCACAGTCGAGTTCACGGAGTACGTCCCAGGCAAAAAATGGTTCGCGATAGCGCCTAAGGCCTCTGAGATAAACGAGCGCTTCTACGTCGGGGCGAGGAGCGGCTACGGGCGCTTCCTCCTCGTGCAGATCGCCGGCATCATGGCGCGGAGGATAGCGCCGCGCGTGAAAATAAACGACGTAGTGTCAACAGGCGAAAGATATGGTATGATTAAGCTCGGCTCGAAGGTCGATATTTACCTTCCGCCGGATATAGCGCCGAATGTCAAGATGGGAGACAGGGTCCTTGCCGGACATACGATAATAGGAGTGTACAGAAAAGTATGAAGGATACGAAAAAGAAGATGAACGGCATTCCGCTCAGAACGATAATCCCCAACATGATAACGAGCGGCAGCGTCTTCTGCGGCGTTTCGTCGCTGATACTCACGGCTCATGAACGCTTTATCCCCTCGGCGCTGCTGGTCTGCTTCGCGGTATTTTTCGACGTGATGGACGGGCGCGTCGCTCGCAGCCTGGGCGGCGGCAGCGCGTTCGGTGAAGAGCTCGACAGCCTCGCCGACGCGATAAGTTTTGGAGTCGCGCCGGCCTTCCTTATATATAACGCCTACATAGGCCCCGAGGCCGGATTGTTCGGCCCGGTGAGCGCGGCCTTTTTCACGCTCTGCGGCGTGCTGCGCCTCGCGCGCTTCAACGTCACGCACGTTCCGACGGGACCCTTCCAGGGGCTCCCGATTCCCGCCGGCGGCCTCGCGCTCGTCTCCATCGTAATAGCGCGCCTGCCGATGACGCCGCTTGCCGCCATGGCGGCGATGTGCTTCACCGGCGCTCTGATGGTAAGCTCAGTGCCTTACTGCAACGCCAAAAGGCTGAAAAAAACGAACGTCAACCGCGTGAAGTTTTACGGCCTTACGGCGTTCGTATGCTTATGCTTCATCATCATGCGCGAGAAGGCCTTTCTCGCGTTCGCCGCGATTTATATAGTAAGCGGCCTCGTAAGGTTTGACGCGGCCGAATGGGTGATGCTCGACGAGGGCGGAGAAAGCCCCGCGGAGGAAAAAGAATAGGTGGCAGCGCACAGCCCGCAGAATGAAAGAAAGGACCGGCTTCGCTGTTTTGCAAAGCCGGTTTTTTTAATAGCAGCGCGAAACGGAAATTCAAAATATACACTTTTTGAGGCAAAGGGGAAATTCGATGAAAAAACTTATGACAGGCAACGAGGCCATAGCCCGCGGCGCCTGGGAGGCGGGGCTGCACGTCGCAGCCGCCTACCCCGGGACGCCGTCGACCGAGATTCTCGAAAATCTGGCGGCATACAAAGAAGTCTACTCCGAATGGGCGACGAACGAAAAGGTCGCCCTCGAAGTGGCGGCGGGCGCTTCGATGGGCGGCGCCCGCGCGCTATGCGCGATGAAGCACGTCGGGCTCAACGTCGCGGCGGATCCGCTCTTCACTCTCGCCTACACCGGCGTCGGCGGCGGGCTCGTCGTCGTGACGGCTGACGACCCGGGGCTCTTCAGCTCGCAGAACGAACAGGACAACAGATTCTACGCTTCGCACGCGAAGCTGCCGATGATGGAGCCGTCGGACAGCCAGGAGTGCCTCGACTTTGCGAAGGAGGCCTTCGAGCTTTCCGAGCGCTTCGACACGCCGCTGCTCTTCCGCGTCTCGACGCGTATATGCCACAGCAAGACTCTCGTCGTGGAAGGGGAGCGCAGGGAGGTCGCCGTCAGGCCCTACTCGAAGGACTGCGCGAAGTACGTCATGGCGCCGGCCAACGCTAAAAAGCGCAAGGGCGCGATGACGGAGAGAATCGCCGCGATGAAGGAATTCTCCGAAGAGACGCCGCTCAACAGAGTAGAGCGCGGCGGCGGCGACATCGGCATCATCACGAGCGGCGTGTCCTATTGCCACGCCAGGGAGGTATTCGGCGACGGCGCATCTTACCTCAAGCTCGGCTTCAGCTGGCCTCTGCCAGAGAAAAAGATACGCGCCTTCGCCGCGTCGGTGAAGACGCTTTACGTCATCGAAGAAAACGAGCCCTACCTTGAGGACTTCGTCAAGTCTCTCGGCATAACCTGTACTGGGCGCGAGAAGCTGCCGTGGATAGACGAGCTGACGCCCGAACGCGTGCAGCGCGCCTTCTTCGGCGAAGAGGGGGAGCCCAGCGGCAGGACGGAGATAAACGTGCCGCCGCGCCCGCCCGTGCTCTGCGCCGGCTGCACCCACAGAGGCTTCTTCTACGAGCTCGGCAAGTACGGGGACGTCGTCGTGACGGGGGACATCGGCTGCTACACCCTCGGCACGGTGCCGCCGCTTTCCGTAACCGATTCGGTCGTCTGCATGGGCGCGAGCATTTCGATGGGCGTCGGCTTCAGCAAAGCGGCCGAGAGGGCGGGGCGCGGCGAAAAGGTCTTCGCCGTGATAGGCGACTCTACCTTCTTCCACTCCGGCATCACCGGGCTCATCGACGCGATAGTCAACAAGGCGCCGATCGTCGTGAACATACTGGACAACAGGATAACGGCTATGACCGGACATCAGGAGAACCCGGGCACCGGGCGCACGCTTATGGGTGAGCCGACGCATCAGGTGGACCTCAGGGCGCTCTGCGCCGCGTGCGGCGTTAAGGAAGAAAACATACGCACGATCGACCCCTACGACCTTACCGCGACGCGCGAGGCGATCCGCGCCGGGCACGACGCGGCGGAGCCCTTCGTGATCATAACGACGCGCCCCTGCGCGCTGATAAAGGAAGTCATGAAGCGCCGCGCGAATATGAAATGCAGGGTCGACGAGGATAAGTGCGTCAAATGCAAGCTCTGTTTGAAGGCCGGCTGCCCCGCGCTCAACTTCCGCGGCGGGCGCGTCTACATCGACCGAGCGACGTGCAACGGCTGCGCCGTCTGCATGCAGATATGCCCGAAAAAGGCGATTTTGAGGGAGGGCGAATGAGATGAGAGACAACGGAACGAAAAACATCCTGCTCGTCGGAGTCGGCGGGCAGGGAACGATACTCGCGTCGAAGATTCTCTCCGAGGGGCTGCTCCGCAGGGGCTACGACGTCAAGATGTCGGAGATACACGGCATGAGCCAGCGCGGCGGCAGCGTAAGCACGCACGTACGCTACGGCGAAAAGGTGGCTTCCCCAGTCGTGCCCGAGGGCTGCGCGGACGTGCTCGTCGCCTTCGAAAAGGCCGAAGCGGCGCGCTGGCTGCACTACCTCAAAAAGGACGGCGCCCTCGTCGTCAACGACTTCGAGATCTACTCGCTGCCGGTGCTGACCGGCGCGGCCGAATACCCCGAAGGAATCATCGAGAGGCTCAAGGAGAAAGTCCAAAAGATAAAATGCGTGGACGCCGCGCGCCTCGCCGAAGAGCTCGGCAACATAAGGGCGCAGAACGTCGTGCTTCTCGGCGCCCTCGTCAAGGCGCTGGGACTCGAAGGGCCGGACTGGAAGTCCGTGATAAAGGAAACGGTCCCCGCTAAGCTGCTCGATCTTAATTTAAAAGCCTTCGACGCCGGCCTGTCGCAGTAAAAATATCGGCGGTATGAAAGGGCGGGACGGATGGAAAGTCCGCCCCGCCCTTTTCCGTCTTAACCCTTTAAGCTTCCGCGCCGCCTACCACTTGAGCGTCGTTTCCGTCACCGAGCCGTCGCCCCACGTCACGCTGAGGAGGAGCTTTCCGTAGCCGAGGTTCAGCTTGCCGTTGTTCTGCACGAGAAGCTGGTATTCCTTGCCCGGCGCCGTCTCTATCCTGACCGAGCCGTTCTTCGCGCTGTTCAGCAGCTTGCCGCCGTCGCGCACGCCGATCAGCCATCTGCCGTTGTTCGACGGGATAGTATCCCACCCCTTGCCGGAGTCGTCGGTTAGGACGAGCGCGCGGATCACGTCTTTGACGGTCGCCCTGACGATGAGAGACATATCCTTCGTGCCGTCGGGCTTGCAGTTCTTGTTCTTGCCTACGAGGTCGACTGGAACGGACTCGGGCTTCGCCGAAACGAAGAGCAGCGCGCGCTCCGCCGGGGCCGCCGACGTCGCGGGCTCGGCCGCCGCCTTGCCGGCCGTCAGGCCTTCCAGCAACCTGCCGTCAGAGAAGACTATCGTGATCTTGTAGGGGCCCGTGCCGACATCCTTCGCTTCGTCGAAGGCGACATTGAACTCCTCCGTCCCGTCGATATCGAAGGCTACGGAGCCGTCCGAGTTGTTGAGCTTCTTTCCGTCCGGAGCGATGATGGCCGCGAGAGGGCTGCCGCTGCCGGGCGCCGTGTCCCAGCTGGCGCCGTTCTTCGTGTTAGTCACGCGGACTCCGGTGATCCTGCCCTTCGCGTTGACCGTGGCCTTGACAAAGCTGTCGGGGTTCATGTTGGACTGCAGTTTTTTGTTCTGTCCGACGAAGTCGTAGCTGCCGGTCCCCCTGAATTCGACGGCGACGGAGTTCCGAGCGACGATCCTCTTGCCGGCCGTCGCCTCCTTCTCCATCATCTTTCCGTCGGAAAGCGTGATGGTGAGCCTCGCCTTCGTTCCCTGCCTGCTCAAGATGCCGGTCTTGTCGTCTACGAGCATCGCGCATCTGATTTCGTCCGTGAATACGACGCTGCCGTCGGATTTGTTGATGATGGTCTTCGCCGGATCGACGAGCACGACGACCGGCGTTCCGTTGCCGGGCACCGTATCCCACTGCGCCCTATCGCCGCCGTTCTCGGCCGTTATCTTGACGCCTCTCGCCTGCATGCCCTTTGTAAGGCGGATGACCGCGTCGAAGCGGAAGTCCCTGTGAGAATTGGCGCCGACCGCCTCACCGGAGCCGGCGAGGTCGAGATCGGACTCGCTGCGGCTCTCGAAGAGGACGATCTCATCCTTCGCAGCGCCTCCCGCGGGGGCCGCGCCCGCGGGCTTCTTTTCGTCGGGTGCGGGCGCCTTCTTCTCCGCCGCGGCCGTCGTCGACGCCGAAGTCGTCGCTCCATCGATCAGGATGGCCGTGGCGGTGAATTTCGAATCCTTGGGAATCGCGTTCGCCGCGTCGTTCAAAATAAGCGTGAACTGCCCCGCGAGAAGCACCGGCGTTATCGGCATCCTGCCGGAGGCGTTGACGAGCTCCCCGCCGGATGATTTTACGGCGAGGAAGTTCGACTGGCTCGAAGCGCTCCACGTCACGCCGGTCGTCTCGTTCTTCAGAGTTATGTCGCGAATAGCCTGGGCGCCCGTCAGGTAGAGTGTGAAGACGGCGTCCTGCTTGCCGTCGGGCGTCGCAGCCGTTCCAGCCCCCCTCAGATCCTCCTGCGCGCCGTTGAAGACGAGAGACTCGGCCTTCAGCGTCAGCGCCGCGTCCGCGGACGGGCAGAGAAAGAGAAACACCGCCGCGAATATTGAAAGAACTGCTGCAAATTTCTTCATTTTTACATTACACCCCTTGGACAATGTATTTTGTCACCGGCCATATTTTATTACATTTTTGCGCTACAATAAAGGCGAAAACGCCGAAAACAAGCGGGAGGAATTTATAATGTGCGGCTTCGAAGAAAAAAACGGCGCGGGCGCCTCCGAAAAAGCGCTGGAAATGTGCGCGAACATCGACGATATGACTGCCGAGGACCTGAGCGCCGCGATGGATGTCCTTCTCGGCGCAGGCGCGCTCGACGTCTGGTTCGAACATATACAGATGAAGAAAAACCGCCCCGCAGTAAAATTGTCTCTGCTCGCACGCCCCGAAGAGAAAGGTCGTATGGCGGAGCTCATGCTCCGCCATACGACGACGCTCGGCGTGCGCATGCGTGAAGTGGAGCGCGCAACGCTCGAGAGGCGCGTAAAAAACGTTGAAACGCGCTTCGGCCCGGTGCGATTCAAAGAGGGCCTTCTCGGAGGGCGCGTCATAAAATCGATGCCCGAGTTCGACGATATAAAAAAAATTTCACGCGAGACAGGGCTGCCGACAGGCGAAATCAGAAAGGGCGCCGAAGAGGACGAAAAATCTCAGCGCGCCGACGCGGCCCCGCCGCCGGCCGGAGTATAATTAACAAGAAAGCAGACGAACGCGGAATTTCTTGATTCGCCGGGAGAAAGAAGGAGGAATAAAGGTGAACTACGAAGAAAAAGCCAAAGAGCTCGCGCGCCTCGTGCGCGCCGGAGACGTTGTGATATTCAGCGGAGCGGGACTGAGCACCGAGTCGGGACTTCAGGACTTCCGCTCGAAGAACGGCATATGGGCGCACGCCGACCCCGCGCGCCTCGCGTCGGTAGGAGCGCTCGAATGCAACTACGACGAATTTCTCGAATTCTATAAAGCGCGCCTCTACGTGCCTGACGAGGTCAAGCCGAACATAGGGCACAAGATAGTCGCTAAGTGGGAAAAGGAAGGCTACGTCAAGGGCGTCATAACCCAGAACATCGATCGGCTGCACCAGCGGGCCGGCTCCGTGAACGTCTGGGAGCTGCACGGGAGCCTCGAGCCGATAAAATGCCACAGCTGCGGCAAGCCCGGCAGCAATGAGGACTTCCTCGCCGGAACGCCGTGCAAATACTGCGGCGGACATCTGCGCCCGAGCGTCGTCCTCTTCGGCGAAATGCTGCCGCAGAGGGCGCTCGAAGCGGCGGACGAGCTTTCCGACTCCTGCAAGACCTTCATCGTGCTCGGCTCTTCGCTCGTCGTCTCGCCGGCCAACTACTTCCCGAGGCAGGCCAAAATGCACGGCGCCAAGCTCGCGATCGTCAACCTTGAGGAGACGCCGCTCGACGGCATCGCCGACATAACGGTGCACGAAGGAATAGGCGCTTTCCTCTCGGATACCGAAAAATATATGCGACAGCAGTAAGGACCGCCGGCGATTTCAGATACGGCACACTAACGATAAGGCCGCGCGCTGAAAAACGCACGGCCTTATCGCGCAATAAGTTCCTTTTCAGGCTTTATGATCGAAGCGAACGATCCCAGTCTCTTATTTCAAAACCTCATCTCAGCTTTGAGCGGCCTGGCGAAAAGCTCTTTTATCAGCTTCGTGGGGCTCTCGTTTTTGTAGAGGACTCTGTAGACGGCTTCGGCGAGCGGCATTTCCACGTCGAATTTCTGCGCGTTTTCCACGACGGCGCGCACGGTGTATGCGCCTTCGGCGACCTGGCCGAGCTCTTCGGACGCTTCTTTAAGCGTTTTGCCGCTTCCGATGCCGAGGCCGAGCCTGAAGTTGCGCGAATGGATGCTGTAGCAGGTGACTATGAGGTCCCCTACTCCGGCGAGCCCCGAGAGCGTGAGGGGATTGGCTCCGAGCTTCGCGCCGAAGCGCATGATCTCCGCGAGGCCGCGGCAGGCGAGCGCGGCCGACGCGTTGTCTCCGAGCTTCAGCGCTCTCGAGATGCCGGCCGCTATCGCGTAGATGTTTTTCGTCGCGCCCCCGACTTCAAGCCCTATAACGTCCGTCCCCGCGTATACCCGGAAGCTGCCGGCGCTGACGATCTTCTGCCACATGCGCGCTTCGCTCTCCTCCTTCGACGCGACGACGACCGTCGTGGGCATGTCGAGAAGGAGTTCCTCGGCGTGGCTCGGGCCGGACAGCGCTGAGTAAACGATCTGCGGGCAGAGCTCTTTGTGGAGCTGGTGCAGCAGGGAGCCCGTCGATATTTCTATGCCCTTCGCAAGGTTAAGCATATGAACGCCCTCTTTTACGAGCGGCGCGATTTTTCCGCAGACCTCCCGCTGCGACTGCGTCGGTATCGCCATCACGACGTGCTGCGAAAAGGCGAGCGCCTCCGCTATGTCGGACGCCGCGCTGACGGCGTGGGGCAGCTCCGTCTCGCTGAAGCAGGAGCTGTTTTTGTGGAATTTGTTTATGTGTTTCGCGCGCTCGCAGTTCCTCGTCCACATCTTCACTTCGTGGCCGAAGAGGGCGAGGTGCGCGGCAAAAGCCGTTCCGAAGCTGCCGGCCCCCAGGATCGTTATCTTCAAATCGTCTTCCCCCCGTCAGATTTCTTTGCCGCCGCGGCGGGCTTTTTTATTATAGCGCGCAGAAGCCTTCGCGGACGCGCGGCGCACTTCTTTAATAGTATAATATATACCCATGAAAAGCATATCTTCTTTCAGCGTCCGCGACGTCACTCTTTCGGCGATGGTCGCCGCGCTTTATGCGGCGCTCGCTTTCGCGTTCGCGCCGGTATCTTTCGGCCCCGTGCAGTTCCGCGTATCGGAGGCGCTTGCGTTGCTGCCCTTCTGCCTGCCGCAGACCGCGCCGGGGCTCTTCGTCGGCTGTTTCATCTCGAATGTGATGGGAGGCTACGGCCCGGTAGATATAATTTTCGGAAGCGCGGCGACCTACGCCGCCGCGCGCGCTACGGCGAAGATGCCGAACGTCTGGTTGGCGGCCCTTCCCCCCGTCGTTATAAACGCGCTCGTCGTCGGCTGCTACATCTCGCTCCTCTCTTCGACCCCGATGGTTTTTTCCGTATTATACATCGGCGCCGGACAGGCGGCCGTATGCTTCTGCCTCGGCGTCCCCCTCGTTTTCGCCCTGAAACATTCCGGCCTTGTCAAATAGCGTTATAAAATTATTTTATTCATATTTAATTTATTATTGTAAAATTTTAGTTTAATATTAGCGGAATATTATGCTATAATTTTTGTAAGGATAAAGCTGGAAAGGGGCGATTCTAATGACCGTCAGCCTGAAGCAGGAGTATGTCAACGTACCCGGCGGATTTGTCTGCCTCAACATTTACGGAGCGAATAACAAATCGGCTATACCCATCCTCTACATCCACGGAGGCCCCGGCGGAAATATCGAATCTTTCCGTCCGATGGCAGAAAGGCTCGCCGCGGATCACGCCGTTTATCTTTACAACCAGCTCGGCTGCGACGAAAGTTCGCACACCGGCGAAGAGTCGCTGTGGACGCCGGAACGCTATGTCGAAGCGCTCGACGGCGTCATCTCGGCGATAGGGGCGCCGAAGATTCACCTCATCGGGCGTTCGTGGGGCGCGTATCTCGCGGCGGAGCACCTTCTCGGCACGCCGAAATCCCCGGCGATCTCCGTCACGATGATAAGCCCGTTCCTCAGCACGAAGCGGTGGATCGACGACGCGAAGAGCCGCGTCGCGGAATTAGGCAAAGACTGTCTTGAAATGGTCGAGCAGTGCGAGCGCGACAATCACTTCGACGGGCGCTGGTACAAAGAGATAATCGAAAGATACAACGACAATTTCCGCTACCGCGTCGCGACCGTGAAGCGCGAGGGGCATTTCGCGACGCCGCTGAAGCCGAAGACCGCATCCGGCATGGCAGTCTACCGCCACATGTGGGGACCGAGCGAGTTCACCTGCCGCGGGAATCTTAAGGACATAGACATAACGGACAGGCTGCACGAGATAAAGATATCGGTGCTGCTGATCTGCGGCGAATTCGACCAGGTGCGCCAGAGCACCTGCGAATATTACCGCTCGCTGATACCGGGGGCGCGCATCGCGGTCATCCCAGACGCGTCGCAGACCTCGTATCTCGAAGAGCCCAATATTTTCTACTGGACGCTGAAAAACTTCTACGAATGTTTCTGAACGAAGCGCGCGGCGAGGCCGCTTGAGCCCCCGCCGCGCCGTCGTTTATTCGGCCTTTGTATGGATTTACCTCATTTTCTTCGCCAGCCCGAAGGTCTTCGCGAGCATGAAAAGTATCAGCAGTATGCCGACGTAGCCGTTTATCCCGTAGATGACGTTGACGATCTGGCGGAAGGGCAGCTTAAGCGCGACGAAACAGGCGACGGCGGCCAGCGCGGCCGTCAGGCCGTAGAATTTCGTCGTCTTTTCCTGCGCGAAGCGCGCCGACACGGACCAGAGGAGCGGCACAGCCGTGGTATAGATGCCGGCCAAAATTATCGCCGAGAAGACCGACGCGAGCGGCGGCCAAAGCTTTTCCGCAATTATCAGCGAGGGGATGTCCGACGCGTAGAGGTCTTTGAAGCAGGTAAGCAGCCCGAACATGAGGACGACCGCGCCGCCGACGAAGGCTATCGCTCCGAAGGTCGTGCCGAGCGCCGCTTCTTTTTTGCTATTCGCCTTCGTGCCCATGGCCGCGAGGAACGCGGCGAGCCACAGCATGCAAAAGCCTACGTAGGAGGTGCCGGACATCAGCCAGTTGCTGCCGACCTTGGTTATTTCAAGCGCGCCCGAGGAGACGAGCGCGGCGCCTTCGGATATCCCGGCCGGGTTCTTGACGATGCCGCCGAGGCCCACGCCTATCGCTATCACGACGATCAGCGGGCCTATCGAGCCTATGACCTCGACGATTCTGCCGAGCCCGCAAACGACCGTTACGACGGAAAGAATCATCATGACTATCGATCCGATCACGGGAGAGAGATGATAATACTGGTTGACGGTCGCGCCGGCTCCGCCGAGCATTACGATATACGACATGAAGATAAACGCGATAGAAAAGTAATCATAGAAGCCGCCGATGTATTTTCCGCAGTAATGCCTGTAGATGTCGTTCGTGTTGGCAAAGCGCTCGCTGTAGCCGGTCACGATGAACTCGTATCCGACATAGACGAAGCACAAAAGCACGAAGGCGGCGACGAGAAGCCCCTGATAGCCGTATGAGGCGAAGTACTGAAGCACTTCCTGCCCCGTCGCGAAGCCCGCGCCTATAAGGTAGGCGATGAACGCGCCGGCGAATTTCAAAACGTTGCCCCAACTTACTTTATTTTCGTTCATAAAAATATCAGACCTTTCTCCGTAAGGCGAGATTGTTTTTCAACAGCTGCACAATATCGTAAATTTATCATCAGCGCAAGCGGGAAAAATCATTTTTGCTGTTCTATTCGAAACTTTATTGGTACAGCCATTTTTAGAGCAAAAAAACGTCGATAAGTTTATGCCCTGTTACAATTTGTGAAATATAAAAATAATTATTCGTTTGACTAAAAAAGAGGGCGCGTCGCGCCGGGAATAGGTTATAAAAAGGGCCGCCGCGCTGCGAGAATCCTGCCGCGCGGCGGCCTCTTCGGTATGTTCTTACGACGATTCCTTCGGGCTATCGAATCTTTCTGCACTCCATGTAGTAGCGCTTCTCGTGCGCCTCTCCCATCGAGAAGGTTTTGCGCGGAAGCACGCCGCCCGCCGCGATCGCCGGGAAGAGCGCCCTTTTGTCTAAGCTTTTGAGGAATATCGCGCAGTTGCCTCTTTCTTCCGAGAGCACAAGCGGGGTCTCTTCTCCGTGGATATAGTCGACGCAGGCTTTTTCATTCTCAGCGAGGAAGCCGTCGAGATAGCCCTGCAGTATGTCGACGGGCAGACGCCCCTTCGCGCCTTCGAGAGAGAAGCTCTCGTTCAGGCCGAGTCCTTTGAAGGTCAGGTCGTCTCCGCCGACGGCCTTTACGCCGAGCCCCCCGCAGTACGCTATAAAGCCGCGGTAAAGCGCGCCGGCGTCGACTCCGAAGAGCACGCGGTGCACCGGCTCGAAGCGGAGCGCCGGGCTGTGAAGGTTCACCAGCTCCGCGAGGGCGTATCTTGCCGGATGGCCTTCCCTCTCCTCGGGGCTCAGGCGTCCTTTCAGCTCGTCCCACCAGCTCTTCGCCGTTACGAGAGAGTGGTTGCCGTCGCCCACAGAGATGAAGAAGCCCCCGGAAGCGCGCTGCATGTCGAGCAGCAGCGCGTTCACAGCCTCCGCCTCTTCGCCCTCTATCGCGTACCCCCTTACCCTGCCGCCGCCCTTCATCAGCGTCGCGTCGTAGAGCGCCGCAAATCCGCTTCTTTTCTCATAAAGCGGCTCTATGAGCTTTTTCTCGCGGTCGTCTATCAGCATCATGACGTGCGGAGATTCTATTATCGCGCCGCTGCGTATGCGCACGCGCGGCGGGATGCGCGACGTGACCGTGCCCTCCGTCGCGCGTATCAGAGCGCCGTTGCCCGGCGTGAAGTCGTAGCTCTCAAGGTCTACCTTGCCGACGAGCCCGAGGCGCGTGCCGGATTCCGTCGTCCTCTCGACGAGCACGAAGCCGTCGTGCACCGCTTCGGAAAGGATGTTTTCTTTCAGATAATCCTCCATGTTTGCGCGTATCCTGGCGATGCGCTCGTCTATCTCAGGAAGGTAGACCTCGGGGAAAATTATATTGAGAGTCGACGGCTTCCCCTCCACGATGCGCTCGACGTCTTCCCAGTACTCAGGCTGGCTCGTATACTGGTCGCAGGCGACCACGGCCCACGCGTCCTCAGCCGTGGCTTTCCGCGGAAGCATTATATCAGAAGAAGAAAAACAAGCTCTCATTATCCGCCACTCCCCGTCGCAAGTTATTCAGCATAGTGTGGATTTTAACATAACGCGGCGGATTATTAAAGAAAGAAGGGCGTGAAGCGCATGGCGAGGGCCCGCATCGGCGGGCCCTCGCCCCGCCCGCCCACGCCGCGGTGAGCTCAGAGAGCGTAGCAGGTTCAGAGCGGACGCGAGTCGGAAACGTATAGACGAAGGCGCCCTTCGATGCGCAGCGCATTCTCAAACCCAAGGTTCGGCAATCCGCTCAGCGCATAAAGCGTCTGAGAAAAATAGGGCTGTATATACCACTCGGCGGGCGCTATCACTTCGACGCTGCCCCTCCCCGTAAAGATCCGTTCCGCCGCGATCTCCTGCGGGTAGAGGATATAATCTTGATAATCGCAACCCGCGCGATCCACGGAGGGGAGGCAGCGATTACCAAAAGCCGCCATCTTGGCGCCTTTGTTGTAAGCTTCTACAGCCGACGGGGCCATTTCGGCTTCCTGACGGAAATTCATCCGCATAATCGTTTCACAATCGGATGAGAGCGCGGCGAACCAGTGGTTTTCGAAGTGCCTGTCCAACGAAATATCGCAGACGACCTTAGGCATGCCGTCCTCTTCCCTGCCGCCCAGCACCGGCACGGCGTTGTTTTCGAAAATAACCAGCGGATAACAGCCGTCAATGCTCTCTTTTCCGCCGCAGTACCTGACGGGCGCCGACGCCTGCATGATCCGGTACTCGCCGCCCATCATGAAGTCTACCCCGCGGCAGTTCGTATACGACCAGTTGACGACCGGCGCGGCGATTTCAAAATCCTCCGGTATATATTGAGCCAGCGCTTCTTCTTCCGTCCGCTGCTCGACGCAGATCATACGACAATCGTCGTAAACCACCCGCACATCCCGCTTAAAAGGATAATTCCTGAATACTGCCGGCATGCGATAGGTATAACCATCCTTGAATCTAAATTGACCTCTCATAAAGAAATCTCCTCTTCCATTTCCATACCCCAAGCGATCAGCCCGGAAAGGGGACACCCGCCGCGGATTCTCCGCGGGACTCAAGTTCCCTGACTGTCCGATAAAACGCCCTTCTCTTGGCTCCGAGCTCCAGCACGGTTTTTTCAAAGGCTTTCCGGTCCTTGCAAAACATTTCGTCCAAGAACAGCGCGTCATCTCCCACGGGGATATCCGTCCGATAATTTTCGATTCCCTCAAAAAGAATGTCCAGAGCTTTCTCAAGAGGCACAGCGCCCTTCGGAGGCTTGACGTCCTTTATCTTCTCGGCGATCTCCTCTTCGGAGAGACCCTTTTTCCTCAGCGACTCAGAGTATTCCGCCGAGAAGATGCTGGTGGCGACATTCGCCGGAGCATACTGGGAGAAATGAATGTCCGTATCCGCATACTCGTACGCGAGGCTCCTGGTAAAGGCGATCACGGCCGCCTTCGTGGAGGCGTAGGCGCACTGGAAGGGAGCGGGGACAAGTCCGGCGAGCGAAGCGGCGTTGACGACGTATCCGCCGCCCTGCCCTTCCATTACCTTAAGCGCGGCAAGCGTTCCCATTACCACGCCGACATAGTTCACATCGATAAGCCTTCGGAAATCCTCCGGTTCGATATCCAGAGCCGGCTTCGTCATCGGCCTGCCGGCGTTATTAAAAAGGAAGTCCAGCCTGCCGCTGTCAGCAGCGGCATTTTCGATAGCTTTCTCTATGGCGCCTTTTTCGCCTACGTCCACCAGCATGGAAAACACCCTGCCGGGATATTCCACTTCCAGTTCGCGCGCGGCCAAATCCAAATCCCGCTGAATATAGTCGGTGATCCACACCGCTTTGGCGCCTTCAAGTAAAAGCCGTTTGCATATCCCCAAGCCGAATCCTGATGCGGCGCCGGTGACAAGCGCGACTTTTCCTTCAAACATATCAGACATTTTCCTCTCCTCCTGTTGTATTTTGTATGGGCTGTATATATCGAATGACGGACAGCGCGGCCATTCCTTTGGACAGCAGCGTGATCAGAATCAGCCTGAGCACAAAGTACTGGAAAAAGTTGAGGACCTCAAAGCGCATTACGGTCATTATGCCCCACAGAAAAGCGTAGGTGCACAACAGCATCGGGACAAACCAGACAGCGCTGAAGAGCCACGGATTCCACGGCAGATGAGAGAAGAAGCGGTTCTCTTTCTCCGCCTGTGGGAGGGTCCCCCCCTCGCGCAACCGAAGGATGTTTTGCGCAACCGGCACCGCCATCATAAAGAAGACAATGACCGCGTAAATCAGCGAGGATAGAGGCAGGCCGGAGCGATAAGCCGGAAAAATGAAGAGCCACTTGCTCTCGTCGGCTTGCAGCCCCAAATCCATGCCGACGCGGGCGTCGCCTAAAATAACCCCCAGGACCATGTTCATGCCAAAATCTGAAAGCGCCGCGCGGTACTGCTCTTTGAGCGTCGAGATCCGCGGCAACACCGCGCTCACCTTCGCGTCGCCGTGCTATGCTACTTCACCCGCGAAGGCTCCCGGCTGAACATAACGGAAGATGATGAGGCGGGCCATATAAACCGACGCCGGCACAGCGTAAACAACGCGCCAAAACAGGAAGGAGGCAAAAGCCAGCGCGTCAAGCTCGTAAAACCGCATAAAAATATAGTTGAACGCAGGCATTAGGGCGGCAAAAAATAAGCCCACGAGCAGCGCGAAAAGCGCCGGATTGCGGGGCATACGCTTCAGGATGACGGAACGCGGCGCCTCTGCGGGAAGAATTCCCTTTTGATACCTGCTCTTCATCTGTGGATAGATTATCGCCGTATCGATCAACATGGTCGTAATTCCAAAAATGGCGCCGTCGACGAGCATATCATGCAGCGAGACAACGTCCCGGCGATGGAAAACAAACACAGAGACCGCCGCGATCAGCGTGGTGATTCCGACCGCGAGCGCGTTATTGACGTAGGGAAGCCTTTGGCTCTTCTTCATCCGTCATCTCCTTCCGTCGGATCGATTGCTATACGTTATTTTATTGAATCGGCTGATGCCTCGCAAGTGCCGAATCGATCTCAAAAAAGATGCTTCCTCACCAAAGGAGGGCCTTCAGCTCCCTGCGCCCGCCGACATGCAGCTTGCCGTACAGCTCGGAAATCATATTCTTCACACGGCCGAAGGAGAGGTGCAGCTCCTCAGATATCTTACTGTAGCTGTACCCCGAAGCCAAAAGGATGGCGAGCCGGTATTCCGGCAGGGAGAGGATGGTTGTAAGGTTTTCGCTTGTGTAGTGATTATGCACGCAGATCCAGCTGGCGGTGATCGTCTGCGCCATCGTGTGAAAGCGCGGCATCACGGAGAGGCGTTCCCTCACGAGCAGAAACTCCGGCGTTTCACCGTAGTATGTGGCGGTCTCGGCAAATGGTGTCAAAATACCGTATGGCTTTGCAAGGCGTACAGCCGAAAGCAGATGCTTTTTGCTATTCTCGTCTTACCCCAATTTAAATGCGGCGCCTGTAAACATAAGCTGGCGGATACCCGCCAGCGCAGAGCTGTTTCTTTGACCGTACGGTAATTCATGCTCATCTCCGCAACATCTATTTAGTATAGAATGAAATCTATATATTTATATGAGGAACGTTATATCACGCTTTTCCACGTATAACCCATTGCCGGGGCGCCTTAGCGGGGTCCTGGCCGTAAAGCTGAGCCGGGCTTCCTGGGTCATAAAGACTGCATCAATTTCTGCAAAACAGCATTCAGCTCCGCCGTTCGCCCACGCGCACAAATCGGCGAGAGGCGCCGGAGGTATATCCGCGCAGAACGGCGCGCGTTTTTTACGTGGCGCATGGGCCTGTTCTGTGCTATGCTCTTGGCTGGGATAGTGAAATGAATTACGGAGAGGATCTGAGCGGTGTATTATTGGATGGAACTGCGCAAAAAGCTTTCTGAGTCTGCGAACGCGGTCTTGCCTACTATTCTCATCGTAATGACGCTCTCTCTGACCGTAGTGCCGATGACGCCCGAGACTCTTCTTGCGTTCCTTCTGGGCAGCGTGCTGCTTGTTTTTGGTATGATGTTTTTCTCTCTCGGGGCGGAGCTCTCTATGGAGATAATCGGCGAGCGTCTGGGCGCAGGCATAACGAAGACGCGCAATCTGTGTATAGTGCTGTTCGCAGGCTTTTTATTGGGCTTTATGATCACGGTTTCAGAGCCCGACCTTCAGGTACTGGCAAATCAGGTTCAGTCTATACCGAACATTATCCTCATCAGCTCCGTAGCCGCAGGGGTCGGCGTTTTCCTCGTCGCGGCCCTTTTGCGCATGTTTCTCGGCATCCCCTTGCAGATCATGCTTATCGGTTTTTATATTCTCGTTTTTGTGCTGGCGTATTTCACGCCAAGCGGCTTTATGGCCGTAGCTTTTGATTCCGGCGGAGTCACGACGGGCCCTATGACCGTGCCCTTCATTATGGCTTTCGGCATAGGCATTTCAGCTATACGCAGCGACCGCCGCGCCGCCGACGACAGCTTCGGACTGGTGGCGCTTTGTTCGATAGGCCCGATTTTAGCCGTGTTGCTTTTGGGGCTTATCTACGCTCCGGACAATACAGATTATGCGAGCACGTGGCTTTTGAAAGTTGAACATTCCGTGGAGATGGGCGGATTCTTTTTCAGCGCTTTTCCGAAGTATCTGCATGAGATGGCGGCGTCTCTTGTGCCCATAGCGCTCTTTTTTGCGCTCTTCCAGATCGTCAGGCTGAGACTCGGCGCGGAGATGCTGATACGTATAGCCGTAGGGCTTCTTTACACGTATGTCGGCCTCGTGCTCTTCCTGACCGGCGCTAATGTGGGATTCATGCCGGCGGGAGCGGCGCTCGGCCAGATGCTGGCGGTCCTGGATTTCAGCTGGATTATTATTCCGATAGGCATGACGATAGGCTTTTTCATCATCAGGGCGGAACCGGCGGTCTATGTCCTGATGAGGCAGGTCGAGGAGCTGACGAACGGTGCTATTTCCGGAAAGGCCATGCAGAACAGCCTTTCCGTCGGCGTGGCGCTCTCCGTAGGGCTTGCGATGATGCGCGTGCTGACAGGGCTCCCTATTTTGTGGCTGCTACTTCCCGGCTATGCGCTGGCTATGATAATGTCGTTTTTCGTGCCGAAGATTTTCACGGCCATCGCCTTTGACTCGGGCGGCGTCGCCTCCGGCCCGATGACCGCCACATTCCTTCTGCCGTTTGCTATGGGCGCCTGCCTTGCCGTCGGAGGCAATATCGTCACCGATGCATTCGGCGTTGTGGCGATGGTCGCCATGACGCCTCTTATCACGATACAGGGCCTCGGCATGGCCTATAAGCTGAAGTCGCGGGAAGCGGCGATCGCCGCGGCGCCGCGGGACGCGTTTGCGCACCTCGACGACTACGCGATTATCGAGCTGTAAGGGGGCGTGCTTAGATGAGTGATCTGTATTTCATGGTGACGATCGCGAACAGGGCGAGGCTGCCGGAGATCATATCCCTGTACCGTGACGTCTCCATCAATATCAATATGATAGCCCTCGGGCGCGGGACGGCTACAGGCGAGATGCTGAATTATTTCGGGCTCGACCGGCCTGAAAAAGCCGTGTGTTTCTCGGTCGTTACGGGCGAGGTCTGGAGGGCGGCCAAGAAAGGGCTGGAATATAAGGTCCACATAGACGTGCCGGGAACGGGAATCGCTTTCATCATCCCGATGAGCAGCATCGGCGGGAAGCGCGAGCTGGCCTTTCTCACCGAAGGGCAGGGATTTGAAAAGGGGGAAGAGCATACGATGAAGGGAACTGCGCACGAGCTGCTTGTCGTCATCAGCGACCCGGGATATAACGAGGCCGTAATGAATGCCGCGCGGGAATCCGGGGCCGCCGGCGGCACCGTTCTCCATGCGCGAGGCACCGGCATGAAGAACGCCGAGAAGTTTCTCGGCGTTTCACTCGCATCTGAGAAGGAGATCATTTTCATCGTCACAAAAACTTCCCAGAAAAACGCGATCATGGGGTCTATTATGCGCAAGGCGGGGATAGGCACGAAGGCCAACGCTATAGCCTTTTCGCTGCCCGTCTCCGGCATGGCTGGTCTGCGTCTGCTGGAAGAGAGCGAGCCGGACGCCGTCGGCAAAGGCGGCGAGTCGGACGCGCGAGAGGGCTGACGGCGTTCTGACGCCGTGGCCCCATCGGGATACATAATCTCGTCTGGCGCAGCAGCCCCTCTTGCGGGCGGCTATCTCAGCAGGTCCAGCAGCCCCATCGTGAATATCGGGAAGTATGTGAATAGCAGAAGACAGAGGACCATCGCGATGAAGGACGGCAGGATGGCCTTCGAGATGTCCTCTATGCTTTCACCCGATATCGCGGACGCGACGAAAAGGTTTATTCCGTACGGCGGCGAGATGAAGCCGCACGCCA